>ERZ808028.1016-NODE-1016-length-18797-cov-9.414530_pt1 | contig 18797 bp, 14 predicted proteins | sample MGYA00380184_ERZ808028 | MGnify/ENA primary metagenome ERZ808028 (study PRJEB31490, sample SAMN06133397) | mouse gut metagenome | isolation source: J8_1 | host: mice | place: China: Chengdu | collected 2015-05 ...
GGCACCGGCAAGACCGCCCGCGTGCTGGTCTTCGCCAAGGGCGACAAGGCCGACGAGGCCCGTGCCGCCGGCGCCGATTTTGTGGGCGATATGGACATGGTGGAGAAGATTCAGAAGGAAAACTGGTTCGACTTTGACGTGGTCGTGGCCACCCCCGACATGATGGGCGTGGTAGGCCGTCTGGGTAAGGTGCTGGGCCCCAAGGGCCTGATGCCCTCCCCCAAGGCCGGCACCGTCACCCCCAACGTGACCCAGGCCGTCAACGAGATCAAGGCCGGTAAGGTGGAGTACCGTCTGGACAAGACCAACATCATCCACTGCCCCATCGGCAAGGTGTCCTTCGGCCCGGAGAAGCTGGGCGACAACCTGATGGCCCTCATGGGCGCCATCGTGAAGGCTAAGCCCGCCGCCGCCAAGGGCCAGTACGTCAAGAGCTGCGTCGCCGCCGCCACCATGGGCCCCGGCGTGAAGCTGAATACCGGTAAGTTCGCATAACAGCGTCCGAGCCGTCGTGAGCAGCGTGGATGGAGCGGAGCGAAGGCAAAAGTCCAAGGCCCGCGCAGCGGGACTGAGTTTTGCCTGAGTCGCAGCGAAGCCGCGCGTCGCGAACAGGCGAGGCGTGAGTACAGCGTCCGGCACAACATAACTCAACCAGGGGTCGTGGGCAAAAGCCCGCGGCCCCTCTTTTTTTGAAAGAGGTGACTGAATATGTCGATCAGAAGCGACCGTGTGCTCTACAGCGTGATTCGGGAGGAGCACATGGTCCACAACGACTTTTTTCTGCGGTATCTGGAGCTTGACGGGGGGACCCCGCCCTCCGCGCTGGTTTTTGCCTGTCTGACGGAGGGACGGGAGCTGCTGCGGGTCTGCTATGGCCCGGAGGAGATTGCCGCCCGGCTGGCCTACGCCCAGGAGGAGCTGCCCCGGTATCGGGACAGCAGCCTGGGGCGCATTCTGGGGCTGGACCACCGCCCGGAGCAGGCCTTCCTTCACGAGCACTTTTCCTTTTTCGCATCCCAGGCGGCGGACGAGCTGCGGGTGGAGGCGGACTGGGGCGGGAAAAAGGAGGAGCTGACCATTCCCGTGGTCCCCTATGAGAGCCCCAACCGCTGGCGCTTTCCCCTGGCGGGGACGGTGCTGGTGACGGACACCTATCCCTCCGTCAACTCCCACCGCTGGTGCCGCAACAGCGAGTTCGCCTTTGACGCGGGGGCCTTTGACGAGACGCTGAAACACCCGACCATCGGCGGCAGCCCCGTGTTCGCCGCCTGCGGCGGGGTGGTGGAGGAGGTGTTCGACGGGCTGAACGACACGGATGACGGCACGGACCTGGCCCAAATCGAGGCCCAGTACGGCGAGCACGCCCGCATCGACGGCAACCACGTGCTCATCCGCCACCCGGGCGGCGAGCGGTCCCTGTACGCCCATCTCCAAAAGGGCAGCGTATCCGTGGCCGCCGGGGAGAGCGTTCAGGCCGGCCGGCAGATCGGCCGGGTGGGCAGCAGCGGCTCCAGCTGGGTGCCCCACCTCCATTTCCATGTGATGCTGGGCGGCATCGAGGGGCCGGGGGTTCCGGTGCGGTTTGAAAACCTGACCACCATCCTGGGGGAGCCGTGTATGCTGGAGGACACGGTGAACCTGGTGCGGGCGGAGGAGATTTTGCCCTAAAATCCCTGAATTTTTTCAAGTTCCCCTTGACAATGGGCAGGCTTTGAGGTATACTACGAAAAGTGTTCAAAGACAGCGGGTGCGTGAATACGCGTAAATCCCGCCGAGAATGCAGCCAATACGTTTTGTTTGCGCTGTTTTCGTGTGGACACGAGGGCAGTGTATTTTTTATGCGAAGCGCGAGGATAGACGCGCAGGGGAGCTTGGAACGTAGCGCGGGCGCTGTGTGCCAGTGGCACACGCCCAGCGCCGACCGAACCGAAGGCGAAACCGAAAGCCCAGGACCGCACAGCGGGCCGGGTTTTGCCTGAGACGGAGCGAAAGCGACCCGGCGGCGCGTCCAATCCGAGCGTGACAATGAAAATCACCTGCCGCAACAAATTACCCGGAGGTGAATTCCAACAATGCCTAACGCAAAGGTTCTCAGTGAGAAGCAGGCCATCGTGGCCACCCTGGTGGACGACCTGAAGGCCGCCAGCTCCGGCGTCCTGGTGGACTACAAGGGCATCACCGTGGCCGAAGACACCGCCCTGCGCCATGAGCTGCGGGAGAACGGCGTGGAGTACGCCGTGGTGAAGAACACCCTGCTGCGCCGCGCCCTGGACGACGTGAATTTGGGCGACCTGGACGAAGTGCTCAACGGCACCACTTCCATGGCCATCTCCAAGGAAGACCCCATCGCCCCCATGCGAATCGTCAACAAGTACGCCAAGCAGATGGGCGACCGCTTCAACATCAAGGCCGGTTTCATGGACGGCAAGGTGCTTCCGCTGGACGACGTGTTCGCCCTGGCCGAGCTGCCCTCCAAGGACGCCCTGCTGGGTCAGGTTCTGGGCATGATGCTGGCCCCCATCACCAGCTTGGCCATCGTGATCAAGGCCATCGCCGAGAAGGACGGCGAAGCCCCCGCAGAGGAGACTCCCGCCGCCGAGTAACGCTCGGCGCTGTCTCATGACGGGACGCAACATACTGTAATATTTGATAATTTAGGAGGATTTTCATCATGGCTAGCGAGAAAGTTACCGCTCTGGTTGAAGAAGTTAAGCAGCTCACCGTTCTCGAGCTGAACGATCTGGTCAAGGCTCTGGAGGAGGAGTTCGGCGTTTCCGCCGCCGCTATGGCCGCTCCCGCCGCCGGCCCCGCCGCCGCCGCTGTGGAGGAGAAGACCGAGTTCGACGTGGTTCTGGCCGGCTTTGACGCCGCCGCCAAGATTAAGGTCATCAAGGTGGTCCGTGAGATCACCGGTCTGGGTCTGGCTGAGGCCAAGGCTGCTGTTGAGGGCACCCCCAAGACCCTGAAGGAGGCTGTGTCCAAGGATGAGGCCGAGGAGCTGAAGAAGAAGATTGAGGAGGCCGGCGGCAAGGTGGAGCTGAAGTAAGCTGACCTTTACCTGTGGCTGTCGTTCCTGTCTTGCACTCAAGATATTTTGAATAGCGACCATAAAAAGGGCCTGTGGATGACTTCCATGGGCCCTTTTATTCTCAAGCGATCCCTTCACATCTCGTTATTTTTCTTCATCGGGAAATGCGGCGTACCCTTCTGATATAATCATGCCTTTAAAAAGGAGGAACGCAAATATGGTGCACCTACTTTTAGCCGTTATTTATTTGTCTTTTATCAGTCTTGGCCTGCCCGACTCCCTTCTGGGTTCCGCATGGCCGGTGATGCACGCCGATTTAAACGTCCCAATGTCTTGGGCGGGGTGTGTGTCTGTCATCGTCTCCATGGGCACCGTGGTGTCCAGCCTTCAGAGCGACCGGCTCACCAAAAAGCTGGGTACGGGCAGGGTCACCGCCGTCAGCGTGGGTATGACGGCGGCGGCGCTGTTGGGGTTTTCTGTCAGCGGCTCCTTCTGGATGCTGTGCCTGTGGGCAATCCCCTATGGCTTGGGGGCGGGCAGCGTGGATGCGGCACTGAACAACTATGTGGCCCTCCATTACGCCAGCCGCCACATGAGCTGGCTCCACTGCATGTGGGGGCTGGGGGTTGCTGTGGGGCCTAACGTCATGGGCCTTGCCCTGTCCGGAGGCGTGGGATGGACCATGGGCTACCGTTATATCGGCCTGCTCCAAATTGTACTCACCCTGATTTTGGTGGTGAGTCTGCCTTTTTGGCGCGTCCATAGCATTGGAACAGAAAAAGTAGAGAGCAAAACCGCGCCGCTTCTCACCCTGCCTCAGATTTTCCGCATTTCCGGAGCGAAAGAGGTCATGGCGGCCTTTTTCTGCTATTGTGCATTGGAACAGACTGCTATCCTGTGGGCCAGCAGCTATCTGAACCTGTACAAAGGTATCCCCGCAGAGACGGCGGCGGGTTATGCCGGACTGTTTTTCGTTGGCATCACCACTGGCCGGGCCATAAGCGGTTTCCTCACCATAAAGTTCAGCGACACCCAAATGATCCGGCTGGGTCAAGGCCTTATTGCCGTGGGCGCCGCAGCCATGCTGCTGTCTCTTCACACGTATGTTTCTCTGACAGGACTGATGCTGGTGGGGCTGGGGTGCGCTCCCATCTATCCCTGTGTTATCCACTCCACGCCGGACCATTTCGGTGCGGACAAATCTCAGGCCGTCATCGGCGTCCAGATGGCCAGCGCTTACGTGGGTACCTGCCTCATGCCGCCCCTCTTTGGACTGATTGCCGACCGTGTCAGTGCGGGCCTGCTTCCGGTTTACCTGCTGGCTATCCTCGCTGTCATGGTGGTTATGCACGAAGCCCTGCTGCGCCGGACGAAAAACAACCGCCCCCGCTCGGTCTGAGTTCTCTCAAAAAAGGAACCCAAACAGGGTGGGAGCGGTTTCTGCTCAAACCAATTATGAAATTACGTTCCTGCCATCGCGCTGTCCAGGTGCGCCGCTTTGAGGGCCTTGTGGAGCGCCACTCCCAGAACGGGGGCGAAGATCACCGCCACGATACCGTTAAAGACGGAAACGGGAACCCGCTCCAGCACGGCCAGCCACGCCGCGTCGGCGGAAAGCCCTTTAAGGAGCAGGCCGTTGTAGAAAAAGCTCTTGGCCAGATAGAGAACGATGTAGCTCAGCGCCGCCAAGGCGCTGGCCACCGCCTCGTTCACGTAATTGCTCTTTCCCTTAAACACTTTGAAAAATACCGCCCCGGCCACCAGGCCGTACACGCCCTTGGTGAGGAAGGTGATGGGGGCTTCCATAATGCGCAGGGGGTCAAACAGGTCAAAAATGGCGGAGCCCAGTCCCGCAGCCAGCGCCCCCCACCAGGGCCCCAGCAGCAGCCCGGACAGGGCGCACATCACATTGCCCAGATGGAAGCGGTTGCTGCCAAGGGGAGAGGGGATCTGGATATCCGGCACCTTGGAGCCGACGGCCACCAGCGCTGCCATCACTGCCACCACACAGATCATCAGGACGGTTTTCCGGTTTTTGGATTGGTTCATTCGTTCCAACTCCTTCCGGGGCCTTGACAGCCCCTGGTCTTGGTGTTATTATACGGAAAACTGACATGGTTTCCATGCCCAGTTTTCATCTTTTTTATGAGGTCAGATGGCAAAGGGCGGCGTCCGCACCGATTGATGCGGACGCCGCAGGCAGAATCAGAGCCTCTGTTTTTTCAATGGCTCCAGCCAACGAGGTGACTATACATGGCCGGTTCCTTCCCACTCCCAGTGTTCGACAATAAATCTCCCTTGTATGAGCAGCTCTACCGGCACATCGCCGGAGCCATCCAGTCCGGGATGCTGTCTCCGGGAATCAAGCTGCCCTCCAAGCGGCGTCTGTGCGCCCTGACCGGCGTAAGCATGAGTACGGTGGAGACCGCCTACTCCCTGCTGGCGGCGGAGGGTTATGTGCTGGCCAAACCGAGAAGCGGCTATATCTGCGCTCACCTGCTTCCCACCGCCTCCAGCGCCCCCGCCGCGATCCCGGAGGCGGTTTCCGCCGCCCCTTCCCAGTGGAGCTGCGACTGTTCCACATCGGCGGTGGATACATCTGTCTTTCCGTTCTCCTCTTGGGCTCGGATTACGAAAGAGGCTGTGTATGAGAACCCAGGCCTGCTCCAAAGGGGCCACCCCCAGGGAGACCAGCCCCTGCGCTCCGCCCTGTCGGAGCTGCTTGCCCAGTACCGGGGAGTTCGGTGCTCTCCGGAGCAGGTGGTGGTAGGGGCGGGGGCGGATTACCTGCTCTCTCTGCTTCTTCAACTGATGCCGGAACAACGGGCCGTAGCGCTGGAGGACCCGGGCTACCCTGCGGCCTATGCCGCTGCAGCCCGCCACGGGCGGTCCGCCATCCCCATTCCGGTGGACCGGGAGGGTATGAACCCGGAGGCCCTGGCGGCCAGCGGTGCTGGGCTGGCCTATGTCACCCCATCCCACCAGTTCCCGCTGGGGGTGACTATGCCCGCCGGGCGGCGTAGCCGCCTCCTCCATTGGGCGGCGTCCGTCCCTGGACGCTTTCTCATCGAGGACGACTACGACAGTGAATTTCGTTGGTCCTCTCGGCCAATCCCGGCCATGCAGGGACTGGACCGGGGGGGACGGGTGGTGTACATGGGCACTTTTTCCCGGTCCATTGCCCCTGCCATCCGGGTGGCATACATGATTTTGCCCCCGGAGCTCTTGGCGCGGTATCAGTGTGCGTTTTCCCACGGGGCCTGTACCGTCTCCCGGTTTGAGCAGGAGAGCCTGCGGCGTTTTTTGATTCAGGGCCTGTATGGACGGCACCTGCGGCGTTCTGGAAACCTATACCGTAAAAAATGCGCCCTGTTCACCCAAGCGCTGTCTGTAATCCCCGGCGTGTCCATCTCCGGAGCGGAGGCGGGGCTCCATTTCCTGCTCACGCTGCCCCGTTTTTCCGAAACTGAGTTGGTGGAACGGGCAGCGGCACAGTCCGTCCGGGTCCATCCTCTGAGCCGTTACTGCCACGCCGTATCCCCCCAGCCATCCACCGTAGTGCTGGGGTTTGCCGGACTGTCTGAGCATGAACTGGCCCAGGCCGCCGGCTTGCTGGCCGAGGCCTGGGCCTAGGGAAAGTTTGAACACTGTGGTTCTGCTGCCGTCACAGGTTGGCAAACACGTCCATCTGCCGCTGAAGCTCGCCCACAATCTCCTGATTGGTGTCCATGCCCACAGTGATACCCGCCATATCGTCCACCAAAACACGGGTGCTGCCCGCCAGTCCGGCCACGCCCGAGACCGCGCCGTCAATTGCGCCGGAAATACTGCTGGTGGCCCCTGCGATGTCGGCCATGGACTGCTGCAGGCGGTCCGCACGGCTGTTGAAGGCGTCCATAGACTGGTGGACGTAGGCGGCGTCTTCCCGATACTGCCGGCCGGATTGGACGAACTGCTCAAACTGGGTCAACACCGCCTGACCCAGGTAGTCTACCAGTTCCCGGGCACTGGCGGTGAGGTAATCCACCGCCCCGGTGACCACCGTGCTCACCTCTTGAATGTGTCCGGCGGTTTCGGAACAGGAGTCGGCCAGGCGGCGGACCTCCTGGGCCACCACCGCAAAACCTTTTCCGGCAGCCCCTGCCCGGGCGGCCTCAACTGAGGCGTTGATGGCGATCAGGTCGGTGGAGGAGGAGATGGACAGGATATCCTTGGTCAGTATGCCGATCTGCTCCACACTCCTGCTCTGCTCAATGGCTCCGTTGAGCTGGGCCATGATCTCCTCCGTTTTGGTCCGGATGGCCTCCATTCTGGCTTGGGCGGACCGTTCCATATCCTCCGCCCGTCCCCGCATCTCCACAGAGTAGGCGGTGATGGCGGAGCACTCCCGCGCCATATCCCCTGCGTCCTCCCGGGTTCCCGCTGCGCTGGTGGTGATGGCGGCGGCGCTGCCGGCCACCTCCTTCATGGCGGCGGACAACTGCTGCGTCAGGGCGGACAGGTCCCGGACGCTGCTGTCGGAGGTCTGGGCCCGGCGGCGCACCTCGCCTACCACGCCGCTGATGCGCTCCGAGCTGCCCTGCAGGGTGCCCATCACCTCATGGATGGGGGCAATGACGTATTTCCGAACAATGCGGAACGCCGCCGCCACCAGTACAATGCCGATGGCCAGGGTGACGGCGCTGGTAGCCAGAGATGTGACGTACACGGTAAAGAGACGTCCCCGGGCGGTTTCCGCCCGACTGGTGACGGAGGCGTACAGGGTGTCGATGTCCTCTTCGGCCTTTTCGCTCCAGAGCGCCGCGTCTCCATTTGCTACGGCATAGGCGTCCTGGGTCTTGCTATCCGCGCTGGCGCACACCAGGTAAACTAGCGCGTGCTTGAAATCGCTGTAGTCCTCCAGCAACGCCCGATAGTTTCCCATGTCCTCCTCCGCTACAAATTCCTCATAATCGGCCAGCATACCGTCCAGGCGGGCTTCCTCCTCCTTGATCTCCCGGACCAGCCGGATCATGGTGGCGTGGTCGGCCGCCACGATGTGGGACAAAGAGAGGCGGTGGATGTCCATGATGGACCGGCGGATCTCCTCCAGCCGGGTTTCGCTGGCCATGTATTCATCTACAATGGTTCCGGCGTTGGCGTTGACATTGTTGATGCTGAACGCCGCCAGGACATTGGACAGCAGCATCACCAGGCCAAGCAAAACAATGGGCAGGATCAGGCGCTGCTGCAGCGTGAGCTTTCCTTTCATATGGTCTCCTCCAAATCACTGTAATGGATACCTTACCGCGCTGTTACGCCCTCCGCCAGCCGGTCCAACTGGGCCTGAAGGGACGCGCCGGAGGGATTTCCCGCCGCCATGCTGCCTGCGAACTCCGACACCGGGTCCCAGAACTTCCCGCCCACGCGCTGAAGCTGGGAAAACTCCGACTGAGCCAGCAAAGCGGCAATTGCCGGGGCGCTTTGAACCTCTGCCGAGTTTGCGGCGGCGGTGTTGGCCGGGCCTTGGCCCCGGAGCTGAAAACGCAGCCGCTGGTTGGCCTCCCCGGCAATCCACCGGGCCAGCCTTGCCGCCCAGTCCGGATGCTCCGAATATGCGTTGACGCCGATAAGCTTGCATCCGGAGAATGAGGCCATCTGCACCTGCTTTCCAGCGCAGGTGAATGTGGGCAGCTTGGCCGCGCCCATATTTTCTCCCCAGACCTCTTGGACCGCCACTGCGTTCCATACGCCGCTGACCCCGGCGATCACCGAGCCGTCCCGCACACCGTCCATAAATTCCGTGTCCGTCCGGCTGGCAAAGCCGGGGCTGGCCGCGATGTCCAGCATGGCCTGGGCCACATCCGTCCCCCGGATGGGGTTGTCGGTGCTGTTCCAGGTGCAGTAGTTGGTCAGGCCGTCGGGGTTGAGCCCCACCTCCAGTCCGGTGTTGCCAAAAAAGGCGTAGACATACCAGGCGGAAGTCCAGTCCATGGAGACCAAGCCGCCAGCTTGCTCCGCCGCCGCCAGCATTCGGTCCAGGCTTTCAATATCTTCTTCGGTAAAATACTCCTTATTATAATAGAGGAAATAGCCGTTGTCGGCTGTCAAAGGGTAGGCGTACAGCGTCCCTTCCACGCTGGCCGCGTCCACCGCCCGGGGCAGGCAGGCGGCGCGGATATCTCCCGCATCCTCCACCGGGTCCAATGCCCCCGCCGCAGCCAAGGCGGCCACTTGGTCGTCCGCAAAAGCGAATACGTCCGCGCCGTCCTCTAAACTGCCCAACAGAGCGTCTTTGCAGTTAGACTCGCTCTGAGCTTGAAAAGTGATATCGAAGCTGGCCTGTCCGGCGTATTCACTCTGGAATGACTGAAAAATCTGCTGGAGCAGCGCCTCGTCTTCCTCCGCGCCCCATACGGTGAGCTCCACGTTCCCACCGCCGGAAGCGGCCGTCTCAGCAGGAGGGGCCTGGGTCTTGCAGCCCGTTGCCAGCAGCCATATGACCGCCAGCAGAAGGAGATAATTTCGTCTCATCATATCAAATCCTTCCCGTTTATGGTCCGGCCCGGGGACCGCCCCGCAGCCCAGCCTGTGGCATTATAACATTTTCCATCTCAACTGACAACCGGATTTTACATCTTTGAGTGATATTTTGCTGCGTATAGAGGCATCACAAGACACGTTCTATTAATAACTGTATCTTGATCTTGCCAACAGGGCGCGGCCCTGTTATAATGATGGTATAATGTATCACCGGCTGGAACGGGAGGTCATGTCATGTCGCTTAAGGACAAAATCGCATCCATCCTATTCGGTCCGAAATCGGAAGAGGTTCCGTTGGAAGAGCCCATTGTTCAACAGGAACCACTGGAACAGGCTGCTGTGGAGGAGCAATCTTTTGCATCCGCCGACCCTGCGCTGCTGAAACTGCCTGGAGAACATGCCCTGTACCAACTCTACAATATCCGGCGCAAAGAAGCCGGTTACCTGCCCGCTCCGCGGCTGTGTCTGGATGAGGACGGCGCACTGCCGGAGGAGGTGGTCCGCCGGGAGAAAAACCGGCTTCAAGCAGGGCTGAAAAATGTGTGCAGTTTCCGGTTAAAATCTACAAAATCCGGCGGAAATAAACGGAAAAAGGACAAGGAAAAGGAGGATGAGACCGAGGATGACAAGCCGCACGGCTTGGACGCTTTCCCCTGGTTCTTCGTTTCGTCCGACAAGCTCTACGCCTGGGTACTGGTTTTTCCCCCCACTGAACAAGGTCAAGAGCTGACTCGGGAAACGCTCTGCCAGGCCATGGAGGAGCAGGGGATTATTTACGGGGTGGATGCCCGCTTGACGGACCGGTTGTCCCATGATGAAAATCGCTATTTTAATCTTTTTCTGGTGGCCAGGGGCAAGCCTGCCTTTGACGGAAAAAACGGAAACATCGTGGACTATGTTCCCCGCGTTATTGAGCGGGTGCTGGAGGTGGACGAATACGACCAGGTGGACTATGCCGCCCTGAACCTGATTCACAATGTGAAAGAAGGCCAGGAGATCTGCCGCCTGATCCGTCCGACCGAGGGCGAACCTGGTCGAACGGTATTGGACCAGGAGATTCCGGCCAAGAGCGGAAAGTCCGTACCGCTTCCCAAAGGGCGCAACACTGAGATCAGCGAGGATGGAGACGCTTTGGTGGCGTCTATGTCGGGGCATGTGGAGTTCACCGGCCGCAGCTTTCAGGTCAAGCCCGTACTGGATATCCCGGGCGACGTGGACTTTTCCACCGGGAACATTAAGTTTTTGGGCGATATCAATATCAAGGGCGATGTGCTCAGTGGTTTTACTGTCCGGGCGATGGGAAATGTTTGGGTGGGCGGTGTCATTGAGGCCGGCAGCACGGTGGAAGCTGGAGGCGACCTCACTGTTGTCAAGGGTATTTTGGGCGACGGCACCACCACTGTCCGCGCCCATCGGTGCATTTTTTCCAAATATATCGAAAATTCCACCATCTATGTCCAGGAAAATCTCCAGACCGACGCCATTATCAACGGCAACATCTATTGCGATGGCGAGGTACTGGTCCGTTCCGGGCGGGGCAGTATTATGGGCGGCCGGGTCTGGGCCGCGAAAAAAGTCAGCGCCACCGCCGTCGGCTCCAAATCGGAATGCCGGACTTCCATTTCTCTGGGAGGACTGCCCTGCACAAACTTTGAGCGGGAACAGGTGCAGCGTGAACTGAAGGAATTGGAGATGGAGATGGAAAAGCTGGAGTGCCAGCTGGACAGCCCTGCAAAGGCAAGTTTGCTGAGCAAAGCTCGGGTGAAATTGAACACAGCCGAGCTCCGCCTTCAGCAGCTCGAGGATGATTTACAGGATATCAAAGCGGAGCTGAAAGACCGGGAAGAGGGCCGGTTGGAATGTGGAGTCGCCTACGCGGGGACAGAGATCAGCTTCGGAGAGGAGACGCTTCGCCTGCGGCACGAAGAACGGCAGTGTGTTGCCAAAATGGTGTGCGGCGAAATCATCGTGATGTAGCTGGGCCAAAACGCGCCGGTGGGAGCGCGGGATGGTTTTAGAATGAATTGGAAAGAGGGAACAAATTTATGAAGAAGAGGGTCATGGTGGTAGATGACTCCCGAGTAATGGAACTCCAGATTTGTAAACTTCTGGAGGGAACCGGTTATGAGGTGGCCGCTTATTGTGAAAATGGTGAGGAGGCCATCGCTCGCTATGGGGAAGTACAGCCCGATGTAGTGACAATGGACATCATCATGCCCGGTATTGACGGCCTGGAAACTACCCAGATTCTTCTGCGTGAGCACCCGACAGCAAAAATTATTATGGTGTCCTCCCTGACCTGCAGCGACACCATTCAAGAGGCAGGCTGTATCGGTGCTCAGGGGTTCCTTTATAAACCCTTGACGCGAGAGGCGCTGCTTGGCGCACTGGAAAAAGCGTTGCCTTGATGGTCGGAGTTCTCTGCTCGGAAGTATTCAATGCCATCGAGATTGCCAATTTTTCAAACGAGCCCCAGGCGCTGATATAAACTTTGTATCCTTTTTACGACTATTTTCTCCCCTCGCTTTTGCAGCCTCCAGCATCAGACCGCAGGTTCTTTATGATGGCCTCCCGGGTTTCAAATTTGAGGCCTCTTTTGGCTTTATGCACCAAGAAATGCACGCCGTATAACGGTTATACGGCCAAGGGAAGGAACAAAAAAGCAAAAAATTATGAAAAAAGCAGCAGTCGTCCGGAAGTGTCGAACGACTGCTGTTTTTGCGTTGTGGTGCAATCAACTATAAGTTAGTTCGCAATACGGTGTTGTCCAACTTCTGATAATTCGGAGGATAGGGCTGCGGCATGGGGCAGGGCCGGATAGGAGAGCTGCCGACCTGCTTAAATTTCTGCGCGTTCAGACGCCTCTGGGATTAGGGCTTGTTTGAAAATTGTTAACATACCCAAACGGCGGCTCTTTTTCCGCCATGCTTTGCCAATGTTCCTTGGAATACACCAAGTATTCCTGCGTCAAATTGGCTTCGTCTAGCGAAAAAATCTCTCACCATTGGGCATATTTCCAATTTTCAAACAGCGCCTAAATAACAAGCCGTAAAGGTGTCTGCGGCCGATAATTTGTTAGCATTAAAATTGAACTTTTATTCGACAAAATACACCCTGTCGTCTTTGCGCGGAGCAGCCTCGGGCGGTTCACCATCTGCATACCCGATGGCGCAGTGCCCGATGCCTTCCCACTGGCCCTGTATGCCCAAGTCTTTTAAAAGCTGTTGGTATTCAGGCATTTCAAATTCTTCCTTCGCCCGGTGAATCCAAATGCTCCCCAAACCCAAAGCGTGTGCGGCCAGCATCATGTTCCCCATGACGAGGCTGCCGTCGTATATCCCGGTGGGCCAGCTTTTGTCGGCGAGTACAATCAGAATGACCGGCGCACCATAAAAGGGGTCATAACCGGCTTCCCAGCCGCCGATTTTGCAGTTGTCGGAGGAGAGGCGGTCCCGCAGTTCCCGATTGGTTACGGCTATAGTGATGGCGGACTGTTTCCCTTTGCCGCTGGCGGCATAGAGTCCGGCCTCAATGATCTGGCTGATGTCCTCTTTTGCGGGGATGTCCGGCTTGAATTTCCGAATGCTTCTGCGTCCTTTGATGGTGCTGATGATTTCGTTCACTTTAAGTCCCTCCCAGTATGGTACGCACCCGAATGCCGACGGCAGATTGTGCCGGCGCAAAGCCATCTGCCGCCGTTGCTATGGGGCTGCGTCACGCGATGTGTTTTCGGATAATGGGTTCTGTTTTTTCTTTTCCAAAATCAAGGAAGATCAGGATTGGCGGTATTTTTCCGCCATTTCTTTACAGCTCTCTGCAAAAAGTGACTGGGCAGTTGTCTGTATCGTCTCAATAGGGAGTTCGAGCAGTTTGCCGCGGTCTCTTTTTTGACATATCTCGAATTCTCTTACAACGCGTTCAGCGGACAGTCCATGCCCGTTGTCTGCTCTTGTTGTGTCGGCCTGACTCACGAACCGTTCCAGCATCCTCCGTTCTCCGGAATAAATCAGCTCCACCAGCTTGGCCCGGTATTCCAACTCCTCGTTTGTGATACCCTTATAATGGGCCTGGTCCATGGCATGCTGGGCTTCGTGCTTTAGGAGGGACACTTGGAAATTCTCTGATTCCAAATCATAGGCAGTTCTGACGCAGTGAATCAAACCGTCGCCGTTGGACCATCCGCCAGTACCTGTTTCACCAAAGGAAATATAGTCCAGCCAGCTTTTCATGATGAACCCGTCCAGAAATTTGACAGCATAGTCCTGCGTGCCTTCCGGCAGTTCCACCTTGTAATGCCTCAGTTCCTCGTCCTTCCATATATAAGGACCGTAATACCCGCTGGTCCGTCCCATCAGGGCGTGGAGCGACTTCTGGCGGAATGCGTCCCTGGCCATTTCCTCCAATTTGTCCAGCGAAAAATCGGACGCAGTCTGGAACAGCTCTGCCAACCGTTCCCGCAGCCGCTGCGCGGCCTCTTCAGCAGAGAGTTCCAGATAAAAGGAATCCCGGTAATACTTCTGATAGATCAAGAGAATCTTGTTCAGCTCCGCATCTACATTATAAGTTAGGTAGTGTTCTTTTTGATACAAAGCCACGCCCTTTTGATATAGTGCTGCCGTTTCCGGGAACTGTTTTAAATACGTCATTGCTGCCCGAAGGTTCCCCTTTATAATCATCCCATGTAGGATATCCTTCTCAAATTTCTTCATAGCACAAATTCTCCAAATTCCGGATTTGTCATCAGCCAAGTATACCACCAATACGAATGACATTCAACCCTCGTTTATAGGCCCTGATAGTGGTAGTGAGTAATGCACCAGTATATACCCGGTGCCGCTTGTTGGCGGTGAGTAAGTGTGCTCTTAGCAGAGGGCGGACAAAGAGAACGGAGCGCCCAAGTCATCCCCGGACGCTCCCGTTTCGGCTCTCTCCTGCTGGTCGATCACCGCCTTTCCAGTCTGTGGAAGTTTGCCACAAATGAACCGACGGCCGATGTACTGTATAAAGGGTGGTAAAACCACCCTTTATACAGTACATCCCATGGAAACTGTTTAAACACAAGATATCAATTACGAAAAAGCGGGATTCAGGAGGTCAAAGTACCGCCACAATACCCTGGAGCAGGCCCACGACGAGACAGGCCAGCACCAGCATGAGCAGCGCCCACTTGAGCACCGCCGAGAGCAGCTTGCTGTCCTGGCCGGTGAGGCCCACGGCCGCCGCAGCGGTGGCAATGCACTGGGGGGAGAGAATTTTGCCGATGCCCGCGCCGGTGGAGTTGGCCGCCGCCAGCCAGAACTGGGAAGCCCCGATGGCGGAGGCGGCCTCGGTCTGGAGGCGGCCCAGCAGCACTTCGGTGTTGGTGCCGCTGCCGGTGACAAAAGCGCCGATGGCGGCGATCACCGGGGCGAAGAAGGGATAGAGGGCGCCTGTGACGGAGACAAACAGGGAGGCCATATCGGAGATCATGCCGGAGTAGGTCATGATCTTGGCCACGGCCAGCACGGACATGATGGTGATGATGGTCTTGCTCATCTGTTTCACGGTGGCCGTAAGGGTGTCCCACATCAGCTTCCAACCCGCCCCCTGGGCGCAGCCGCCGGTGATGGCGGCGATGAAGATGAGCACGCCGGGGGTGTTCACCCAGCTGAAGGAGGTCAGCCCAGCGCTCTCCGCCGTGGAGATCTTGAAAGAGCCAGCAAACTGGGCCAGGAAGCCGTTTACCGGCGGCACCAGCTTGGAGGTCAGCAGCAGGAGCGCGAAGATCAGGATGAAGGGCAGGCAGGCGGTGAGGGGCGGCATGTCCTTCCCAGCGCTCGCCTCGGTCTGGGCGAGGGCGCCCATGTCATACGCAGGGGGGACGGGTTTCCCGGCCCGCAGCCGCACCAGCCCCAGGGTCACCGCCAAGGACGCCACGCTACCCACGATGACCGCCAGCTCCGGGCCCAGGAATTTGGCCACAGCCAGCTGGGGCAGGACAAAGGACGCCCCCGCCGCCAGGGTCAGGAGGGACACGCCCTTGAGGGCCTTAAGCCCGCCGCCCCCGGCAATCACCATGAGGAAGGGCATCAGGATCATGAAGGGGAACATCTGGACCACGGTGATGAAGGCCAGGGGCAAGGGGTCCAGCCCGGTGACGCCGGCCAGGGTGACGGTGGGAATTCCCACAGACCCGAAGGCGGTGGGGAAGGCGTTGGCCAGCATGCACACCAGGCAGGCGGTCACCGGCTCCATGCCCATGACCACCAGCATCCCGGCGGGGATGGCGATGGCGGTGCCGAAGCCGGCCATGCCCTCCAGGAAGCCGCCGAAGCACCAGCCGATGAGCAGGATGATGACCCGTTTGTCCCGGGATACCCCCGCCAGCATCCGCTTGATTACGTCCATGGCCCCGGTACGCAGGGACAGGTTGTAGGTGTAGATGGCGGCGATGATGACCAGAATGATGGGCCAAAGGGCGGCGGCAAAGCCCTCCAGGGCGGAGGTGGCGCAGTCCAATACAGGCATTTTCCAGATGGTGAGGGCCAGGACGGCGGCGATGGCCAGCGCGGCCAGGCAGGCCTTGTGGCCCGGCATTTTCAGCACGGCCAGCGCGATGATGAGCCAAACGATGGGCAGCAGGGTCAGAACGGATTGCAGGATGGGCGGCATGGAAATCAGACCTCCTTTTGGTTCGCTGGACGGGTGGCATATTGGTTCTACCTTAATTGGCGAAAAAATAGCCGCAGCACGGGCGGCGCCTCCCTGTGCGGACAGTTGTTCCCAGGCGCAGACTGAGAACAGGTTATTTTCATTATAGCGTGCTTCGTCAAAATGTCTATTAAATTTTGTCTAAAAATTTATTTTTGGATATATAGCACAAAACGAACCCTGGTTTTTGTAGAAATGGGAGAAAAGAAAAAAGGGGCTTGTAATTTTCGGAAAATGTGCTAAGCTGAAATCACGGCATAAATTGGTTCAACCAAAATGCTCCGTTTCGCAATCGTGACGCTTTTGGCTGCAACAGGCCGCGTTCCCTCAAACTCATGTGTCAATACTGTGGGAGGAGTTGTGAAAATGGCTGTTACCATCCCCTTCGGCAGGGCGGTCATGGAGCTCCGCGCCGATCTCACCGCAGCGGAGGTGCTGGAATCCCGCATCGGAGAGCTGGCGGCGGACCGCTCCGAGGACGATCTGGTCCGGGCCGCCATGGCCGCCCCCATCGGCACGCCAACCCTGTGTGAGCTGGCCGCCGGAAAGAAAACCTGCACCATCATCATCAGCGACCACACCCGGCCTGTGCCCAGCAAGCATATCATCCCCTTTATGCTGGAGGAGCTGCGCCGGGGCAGCCCGGACATTCAGATCACCCTGCTGGTGGCCACAGGCTTCCACCGCCCCACCAGCACCGAGGAGCTGGTGGGCAAGCTGGGCCGGGATATCGTGGACCGGGAGCGGATCGTCATCCACGACAGCCGGGACGCCGCCTCCAACGTGAAAATCGGCGTGCTGCCCTCCGGGGCCGACTGCGTCATCGACCGTCTGGCGGTGGAGACCGATTTGCTGGTGGCCGAAGGGTTCATTGAGCCCCACTTCTTCGCCGGGTTCTCCGGCGGCCGCAAGAGCGTGCTGCCCGGGGTGTGCGACCAGGTGACGGTGCTGGGCAACCACTGCTCCAAGTTCATCGCCTCCCCCTATGCCCGCACCGGCGTGCTGGACGGCAACCCCCTCCACGTGGATATGCTGGCGGCGGCGGGCATGGCCAAGCTGGCCTACATCGTCAACGTGGTCATCGACGAGGACAAGAAGGTGGCCGCCGCCTTTGCCGGGGACCCGGTGGAGGCACACCGCAAGGGCTGTGAGCTGCTGCTGGGTTACTGCCAGGTGAAGCCGGAGCGGAAGGGCGATATCGTCGTCTCCAGCAACGGCGGCTACCCCCTGGACCAGAACATCTACCAGAGCGTCAAGGGCCTCACCGCCGCCGAGGCCGCCGCCGCCCCCGGCGCGGTGCTCATTATGGTCAGCTCCTGTTCCGACGGCCACGGCGGGGAGAGCTTCTACAACGCCCTCCACGAGTGCGAGTCTCCCCAGGCGCTGACCGAGCAGATTTTGGCCACCCCCCAGGACCAGACCAAGCCTGACCAGTGGGAGTACCAGATCTTGGCCCGGGTGCTGTGCAAGCACCGGGTGATCTACGTCACCGACCCCGCCCAGCGGTCTACCATCGAGGGCATGAAGCTGGAGTGGGCCCCTGATGCGGACGAGGCCCTGGCCCTGGCCCGGCGGGCCAAGGGGCCGGACGCCCATCTGGTGGTCATCCCCAACGGCATCTCCGTGATGGTGAAGGAGTGACGCTTTGTTCCTTTTTCTCGAAAGAAAAAGGAACTGAAAAAGAACTTTTAGCTCGCTGACGGCCGGATATGCAAACCGAAAAGGCTCCACCCGGTGGCGAAACGCGGAAGAAAAATGAGGATAATTTTGAAATTATTATTCTCCCTTTTGCGGCCGGTATGGTACGTCTGTTTCTTGTGTACTCTGGTAACGAATCAAAGTTTCTTTTTTCGCTTCCTTTTTCTTTTCCAAAGAAAAAAGGAGGAAAGAAAACAGTTAAGGAGGCTCCCCCCATGGCACAGTACAATCAAGTCACCCCCGAGATCATCGCACAGCTCCAGGCCGCGGCCCCCGGCCGCGTGGTGGTGGGCGGGGATGTGAACCCCGACTACGCCCGGGACGAAATGCCCATCTACGGCGTGAAAATGCCCGAGGTCTCCATCGACGCCACCAGCACCGAGGAGATCGCCGCCGTCATGAAGGTCTGCTATGACAACAACATTCCCGTCACCACCCGGGGCGCGGGCACCGGCCTGGTGGGCGGCTGCACCCCCATCTGCGGCGGCGTGGTCATCTGCACCATGAAGATGAACAAGATCCTGAGCTACGACCTGGAGAACTTCGCCGTCACCGTCCAGCCCGGCGTGCTCCTCCAGCAGCTGGCGGACGACGCCCTTACCCACGGCTGCATGTATCCCCCCGATCCCGGCGAGAAGATGGCCACCCTGGGCGGTAACGTGGCCACCAACGCCGGCGGCATGCGGGCCGTCAAGTACGGCGCCACCCGGGACTACGTCAAGGCCATGACCGTGGTTCTCCCCACCGGCGAGATCACGAAGTTCGGCGCCACCGTGTCCAAGACCTCCTCCGGCTACAGCCTCACCAACCTGATCTGCGGCTCCGAGGGCACCCTGGCCATCATCACCGAGCTGACCCT
>ERZ808028.1019-NODE-1019-length-18712-cov-4.441052_pt1 | contig 18712 bp, 17 predicted proteins | sample MGYA00380184_ERZ808028 | MGnify/ENA primary metagenome ERZ808028 (study PRJEB31490, sample SAMN06133397) | mouse gut metagenome | isolation source: J8_1 | host: mice | place: China: Chengdu | collected 2015-05 ...
CTAAATCTTCTCCGTTGGTTTGAATGACTTTTTGATACCAATAGAAAGATTTCTTTTTATATCTTCTCAAATCTAGTAAGTCTTTAAAATCTCGATTGACGTAGACAAAGCCGTATCTCTTACGAATTTCTTTGTGACTGCTCAAAAAGTCAATCGGACTCCAAGCTAAATATCCCATTAAATCAATTCCATCTTCATCAACAGCTTTCCTTAGGCTTGCGATGTGTTTTTGATAGTAAGCAATACGCTTGTCATCGTAAACTTTACCATCGACTAGTTTTTCATCAATTCCAATACCGTTTTCAACGATGAATAATGGTTTTTGATAACGAGAATATAAATGAATTAAGGCATATCTTAAGCCTTCACTGTCAATTTGCCAACCCCACTCATTTGCCTTGTAGTAAGGATTTTTTTGACGGCGAGAATCATATAAAATGGCATCTTCTAAAGCGATAGGATCTTGAATATCCGCAAAAGAAGATTGGACAGCACTTTGATAATAAGAGAACGTCAAATAATCTAGTTTTTGGGCTGACTGTGCGATAATCAATCTTTCTTCCTCACTAAAATCAACTTCTACATTTCTTACTTTCATATAGTGTTCAAAGTAATATGGTAATTTCCCGCTTGTCATAATATCGAATGTCAATTCATTAACCATCTTATTCTTAAAATCAGCAGCAATCACATCTTCAGATTGACAAGTCATTGGATAAAATGGTGTATAGTTAATCATTCCGGCAACTTGGGCTTGCGGATCGATTCGCTTAATCACTTCTACAGCTTTAGCGTGGGCGACTTGGGTATTGATAGTTAATTGGGAAAATAATTCGGCTTTGCTCATATTTTCAGGTTTAACTGCCCCGGCAACTAACTGTGGTCCTAACGGTGCTGTGTTAACTTCGTTATAAGTAATCCAATATTTAACCTTACCTTTTAAACGCTCAACCACTCTTGCAACGTGCATTGCATAAAAATCAATGACTTCTTTACTCAAAAAACCGTTATAGTTTTTAGCTAAGTAATCGGGCATATCGAAGTGAACTAATGAAACTACCGGTTCAATGCCTTTTGATTTCATATAGTCAATCATATCTTCATAATAATCTAAGCCCTTTTCATTTGGTTGTTCATCGTTGCCATTAGGGTGAATTCTTGACCAAACAACTGAGAAACGGTAGGCTTTAAAGCCCATCTCTGCCATTAAATCAATATCTTCTTTATAATGATGATAATGATCTGTCGCAACACTTGTATCACAAAACATCGGTTCAATACCGGGTTCCGGTGTAACGACTAAGGTATCATAGACATTTAACCCTTTGCCATCTTCAAGATAACCGCCTTCGGCTTGGACATTACTTAATGCCGCACCCCATAAAAAATCTTTTTTCATCGTTATCACCTCTAATATTCAATATCATTTTCTAAATCTTGACCATTGGTTTGAATGACTTTTTGATACCAATAGAAAGATTTCTTTTTATATCTCTTTAAGTCCAATAAGTCTTTAAAATCTCGATTAACATAGACAAAGCCATATCTTTTACGAATTTCTTTGTGACTGCTCAAAAAGTCGATTGGACTCCAAGCTAAATATCCCATTAAATCAACGCCATTATGTTCTACGGCCTTGATGATACTAGAGATATGTTTTTGGTAATAACCAATACGTTCATCATCGTAAACTTTGCCATCGACCAATTTTTCATCAATCCCAATGCCGTTTTCAACAATAAACAATGGCTTATGATAACGATGGTAGAAGTCAACTAAAGAATATCTTAAACCTTCTTCATCAATTTGCCAGCCCCATTCGTTAGCTTTATAGTAAGGATTTTTTTGACGGCGATGATCGAATAAAATCGCATCTTCTCTTTCGATTAAGTCTTCAATTTCAGGGAAAGATGATTGAACATTGCTGCGATAGTAAGAGAATGCCAAGAAATCTAATTTTTCAGACGATTCTTTAATCACACGCTTTTCATCTTCATTAAGCGGAATTTCAATATTTCTATTTTGAGCATATGTTTTGAAGTAAATCGGTAATTCACCGAAAACCATCGTGTCATAAGCATAGTAATTGTGTAACTTGTTTTTAAAATCAGCTGCTAAAATGTCTTCCGCCTGACAAGTCATTGGATAGAATGGCGCGTGTCCAATCATACCACCGACCTTGGCTTGAGGATCAACACGCTTGATAGCCTCAACTGCTCTTGCATGGGCAATTTGAACATTGGTACTTAATTGCACAAACATTTCCTGCCTTGTCATGCCTTCGGGAAGGTAAGCTCCGGCAACTAAATCACTTTGTGAATAAGCTAAGTTAATCTCATTATAAGTCAACCAATATTTAACCTTACCTTTTAAACGCTCAACCACTCTTGCAACGTGTCTTGCGTAAAACTCAATGACTTGTTTATTCATAAAACCATTATATGCCCTTAAAAGATGGTCAGGCATATCGAAATGAACTAATGAAACTACCGGTTCAATGCCTTTTGATTTCATATAGTCAATCATATCTTCATAATAATCTAAGCCCTTTTCATTTGGTTGTTCATCGTTGCCATTAGGGTGAATTCTTGACCAAACAACTGAGAAACGGTAGGCTTTAAAGCCCATCTCTGCCATTAAATCAATATCTTCTTTATAATGATGATAATGATCTGTCGCAACACTTGTATCACAAAACATCGGTTCAATGCCGGGTTCCGGTGTAACGACTAAGGTATCATAGACATTTAAACCTTTGCCATCTTCAAGGTAACCGCCTTCGGCTTGGACATTACTTAATGCCGCACCCCATAAAAAATCTTTTTTCATTTTGTCCCTCCTATTTTGTTGTCATCATAATAACCATATGCCCATTCATCAAAACGGCTTGATGAACCGGGATTAAAAAATTATCTCCGACTTTTACTTGTTGATTATCAACACTGCCTTCGCCTTTGACAACTGTCGCAAGTTGATAATGATCTGACTGGTATTCATTTTCTCCTGTAATCTCTAATTTTGTTACCGTAAATGAATCATTTGACATGAAAACGGTTTGTTTGCCGTTTGCCATATTTGTAACAATTGGGTGAATATTGTTTTTCATATCTTCCTGATTGTAGGATAAACAATCAATCGCTTCATCTAAATGTAATTCTCTTTCATTACCCTTATCGTCTTTTCGATGATAATCATAGAAGCGATAAGTAATATCTGTTGCTTGTTGAATTTCGTAAACAACACTGCCTTTTCTTAGGGCATGTAACAATCCTGCCGGTAAATAAACAAAATCATCTGTATGTACATCTAAGTGTCTAATCAAATCGTCCCAACGATCTTGTCTGATATATTCATACAATTCTTCTTCATCTTTGGCATTATGGCCATAGACGATGTTTGCCCCTTCTTTTGAATCAATAAAATACCATGCTTCATTTTTTCCCGAAGAGAAACCTTTCTTTTGGGCATGTTCTTGATCTGGGTGAACTTGAATACTTAAATCATCTTCCGGTCCTACAAGTGAAATAATGACAGGAAACTCTTCATTTGGACAACCGAATAACTCTTGATGCTCAGCCCATAACTCTCTTAATGTTTTGCCAAGAAAAGGCTCGCTCATACAAACTGTAGAAGCATCTTTCTGAGCACTAAATGACCATGATTGTCCAATACCTTCAGGAAATTCAGCATATCCAAAATAATCTTTAACCAATGTATGTCCCCAAATAGCAGGACGTGGAATCGGTTTAAAAAATAATACGTTCATCTTCTAACCTCCATGTATTGAAAAAGGGCATTATCCCCCATAAGTAAATAAAGCAAATAAGCCCATAATCGTCGCAAATATAGATAAAGCATTCCCTAATTTAACAGTACTAGGTTGAAGCTCAAATCCATATCGTTGTTTAATATAAAGATTGGTCTGTTTTGCCTTGGTTGCGTGATAATCACCTAACAGGGCAAACACAACAACGGCAATTCGCATCGCTAAACTTGTACCGATGCCTTTACCAATTAAATTCCATGGAAAAATGGCTAATGCTAAAGAAACGCACGCCGCAATCAAACATGCCGAAATATACGGATTTTGAATATCGTCATGTTTTTGACGCATCTCTTTTTGCTTTTTAGACATATTTTGTTGCGTAGCTTTTTCTTTCTTCTTATCTTCCTTATATTTCTCAGTATAACTTCTCTGTTTCACCAAAATGACTTCTGCCCCACAGTTCTCACAAAACTGAGCTGTTTCTTTAATTTTTGTACCACATTTTCGACAATACATCATTAACACCTCTCTATTTCAAAATAACTTGAGATAAGTTAGCTAGGGCTGTAAACAGACTAAGACAAATAGAAACATAAGCAAACCCACTATTTCCATTGGCTTCAAAACCTTTAGACTTATCTTTTTTATCAACATATAAAGATAAAACACCGCAAATAATTGCACCAATATATAATACAAAACTGATATAAAACGGTACTGCTTCATTCAGACCAACTGCTTGAAACACCGTTCCTAAAATAAAGTCAAAACCAAATAATCCGGTCAACAATAAAAGGAGTCCTAAAATTGCCCAATTATTCTTACGAGGATTTTTCTTTAATTTCACTTCCTCTTTCTCATTCTTATCTTGTTTTCCGTCTAACGATTTCCCGCAATAAGTACAAAATACAGAATCATTTGGTAAATCTTTTTGACAATATGGACATGTTTTCATATAACTTTATTCCTCCCTTTATGAGTGAAAGAAGGCTTTCCTAAAAAAGCCTTCTTAATTTCAAATCTTTACTTATAACTTATATTAAGCTCCTGCTTCCATGTTTGCAAGCTCTGATTTTTCATAAGCTTTCCAGAATGGATAGAAGATAACTAAACCGATAGCAAAGTTAATGAATACGATAACTAAACCACCGATAGATCCGCCGGCACCAATATATCCTAAGATAGGAGGTGGTGTTGCCCATGTTGAGCTAACATAAAGTTTACCAACGAAACCGATATCAGTCAAGAAGTAAGTTAAAGCACCAGTTAAAGTATGAGTTAAAACAAATGGAACTAATAAGAAACCATTCATAACAACAGGTAAACCGAACATGATAGGTTCAATGATACAGAATATTGCTGGAGGTAAACTTACAGTTGCTAAAGTTTTTAAGTGAGGCAATTTCTTGCTTGACATATACATGTAAACTAAGATTGGCCAACAAGAAGATACCCATTGAGATAAACGGCAAAGGTTTCCTGTCCAAACGTGTGGTAAATCTTTAACAGCCACACCAGCCATAAATGCTTCGTTGTTTTCGATATTCCATGTATTAACGAATGCACTTGTAACAGCACCAGTGATATTATCACCATGTAAACCACAAGTCCATAACAATGCAGATAAGAATTGTTGTAATGTGTAAACAAAGATATTATCTGCTGCACTCATAACAGGCAATAACATTTGTCCAACTAATTCCGGAATGTTGATATCAGCGATTGTTCTAACGCCCCAACATACAACAGCGATGAAGAAGTAAGGAATGATTGCTGAGAAACTGTCTGAAATTGCTGGAGGTACAGAATCAGGTAATTTAATTCTGATGTTATGTTTATAACATTGATCGATAATGTTAATAGAAATAGCACCGGCAATCATAGCAGTGATAACCCCTGCTCCACCCCAGTAAGTTGTTTCTAATGCTGAAGGTCCAGCTACACCATCAACGAATAAATTTCCTACACTGTTGTAGTTTAATAAGATAAATGCGAAGAATGCACCAACTGCACCGGTAGTTTTGTTAATGCCTTTAGCATTAGCATATTCAGAACCGAATGCGATAACGATATAAACCGCCATGATGCTCATTGATAAGCTGTTGATTAACGCAAAATCCCCAGCCCATGGTTTTAAGAATGGAATTAAAGCTGTTTCAGTTAAGCCACCATCAGAACATAACAAGAAGATTACTAAGAAAATAGAACCTACCATTGTTACACCGATAGAACCAACCATCGCATTAACGATAGATCTAACAAATGGAATATTTCCAAATTTTGTCATTGGTCCGGCGATTTTGTCAACTTTTTCCATTAGTGAGTCCATAAAAGACTTCTTTTCAGTAGACATAAATTTTTTCTCCCTTCGTTTTAAATTTTTAAGAAAGCGATTTAGGTAATCGTTTTCTCTGTCCACAATCATTGTAACATAACTCTTCTTTTTTTCTATATAAATTATTGTCATAAAATACGACATTTTTTCATAATTTTGTGGTTAAACAATTAAAATTCCCCATAAAATCAATATAATTTGAATATTACAACTAAAATTAGGGTATGCTGTAAAATGTAAAATAAGGCTCATTTTATCGATTATCAAAGCGCTATTTTCAGAAATAAATCATTTTTGAAGAGTAATCGTTTACATTCCTTGATAATGTTGTTATAATTGTACAGAGGGTGATGAAAATGAAACTAAGTAAGAACGAATCGAATATTTTAAAACTACTGATTTCTTCACAAGATTACATTACAACTTATGATATTGCAACTTCAACAGGTATTAACCGCCGTGTCGTAAGGGAAGAAATGGTTCGCGTTAAACAGATTCTGGAATCATTAAATCTGTCATTGATTTCCAAACCGTCAAAAGGTTATTTGATTGAAACAAAATCAACGGAAACTATTTCATTTATTCATCAGCTTATCAATGAATCAAAAAAAGAGAAAGAAACTTTATTTCCTACCTTACCCCACGATCGTCAAGATTACATTCAAAAAAGATTGATTGATGCCCAAGACTATATTAAAATCGACACCTTAGCAGATGAACTTTTGATTAGCCGTTCAACTATCTCGAATGACATTGCGGCAATCAGAAAAGGCATCAAAAAATACAATCTTTTCATTAAACAAAAACCAAATTACGGTATTTGTATCTGTGGCAATGAAATGGATCAAAGAAAAGTTTTAGCCGATCATTTGTTTACAAAATTAAACAAATCTGAAATGTTTTACGCATTTATTGATAGTTATACCAATAGCGATGATTATCAAATTATTCAATACATTAAAGACTACAAGATTGAAATGAGTGACATTGGCTTAAACGACTTTTTATTATGTCTATCTATTTTTATCATGCGTGGTTTACAATGCCACCCTATCTTAGAGCCTGCTTTAGAATTCGAGGGCTTCATTAACAGAAGCGAATATCAGGTTGCCCTTAAAATCAGCGAATTTGTTTATCGGAAATTTCAATTAAAATTTAATGAATATGAAATCCAACACATTGCCTTATTACTGATTTGTAAACGTTCAACCAAAGGCTTAGCTCCAACTAGTAACGCCTATGCAATTCAAATTTCCCAATGTATTATTCAAGAAATCAAAAAGCAGACGCTTATCTTGATAGAAAACGAGCGTTTACATCATTCACTTCCGCTCTATGTTGAGTCTGCCCTGATTCGTCAAAAATATAATGAAAAAATAAGAAATCCGCTTTATGAAGATATTAAGCTCGCCTATCCTTTAGCATACGAATTAGCTCTAATCGCTTCATCAGTCATTGAGAAATTTTCTAACCATCAACTCTCTAGCAGTGAACTCGCTTCTTTTGCCACTTTATTTAATAACGCTATTCATAATCAGACATATCAAAAGAAAAGAGTCTTATTATTAAACGCTTTAGGATATAGCTCTGAAAATTTATGTAACTTCTTAATTAACGAGAATTTCTCTAATCGTTTAGTTGTGACAAAGACAATTCAATACTACAAGCTCAACGAAGAAAACCTCAGCCAATATGATTTGATTATTACACCGATTCCTATCCACAAAGATTTACCTATTCCATGTATTCAAGTAACTTACATGATTAATCAAGATGATATCAACAGAATCAATAATCATATTTCATATCTTTTCAATAATCAAAATCTTGTCTACTATTTTCACCCCAAGCTCTTTACTAATCATAGTAAAGTCAAGAATAAAAAAGGTGCTATCACACTTTTTTATCAGCTGTTACAAAACTGTTATCCTGTATTAAAAGAAACATTTAAAACTAACATGATGAATAAAAGCTATTATACACTAAAAGTTTTCGCTGACTTTGTCGGTGTTATCCGCCTTAATAAGCCAATCAGTTGGCAAAACCTGATTTCTGTCATTATGTTAGACCAACCTATTGTATGGGATAATGAAACCTTGCAAGTCATTATTTTATTCGCTTGTCCTGATACTGATAACATTATGTATAATACCCTTTATAATACTTTTGTCCATTTATCCGAGGACCAAGAAGCTTTAGCTGAAATTTTAAATCACCCCGAATATACTCGCTTCTTAGAAATTATTCAGAAGCATAAATAGGATATGGTATCCATAGCGGTACCATATTTTTTTAAATGATATCAAGGAAAGTTGCTTTTAGGTAAATTAAAAGATATTTGCCATCATTGTGCAAATACCTTATCAAACTAGCTTTTGTTTTTAGGATTTCTTTCAGTCAAACCAAATTGGATTTTTAAACCTTCAAAATCTCTATCAAAAGCAGGTAAAACCGTTTCATATTCTCCTAGATATTGTTCTACTATCCTATCTCATCTTCCACAGCTATACCATGCTTTGCAAAAACCTGTACTATTCGATCTGCAATTTTAAAAGCCCATGTTTTCAACCAAATATCCTCATCATAAAGAACGCCTCCTCAGCAAAGTTTTTCCTCATCAATTTTGCTAAGCTAAAAATATTAAGCTTTAAGCCTTCTTCTAAAAAAACTACAACCAAATCCCATACTAAAACGCATTGGTATCATGACGCTTGTATCATCTAAAATAATCCGCGTACAAATAATTTAATGATGGATTAAATCTCGCATCATATACTTTTTCATAAATAGGCTTCTTTTACTTGAATATGATTAAATCAATGTAAATTGATACGCAATCATGCCCGCTGCAATGGCAACATTGAGTGACTCGGCTTTTTGAATGGGAATATACATCGCCCCATCACACTTACGGATAGTTGAAGCCTTCACACCATTCCCCTCATTCCCTAAAACAAAAGCCATTTTAGGTTCTGAAATATAGCTTTTAATCGACTTAGCCTCATGTAAAGCTGTTGCATAAACTTTAAACTGATGCTGTTGAAGTTGAGCAATGGCTTTTTCTAAATCAACTTGCATAATAGGTAAATGAAAATTAGCTCCTTGACAAGCTCGCAAAAGCTTATCATGATATAAATCCACACTATCTTCACTTAGTAGAACCCCATCAAAGTCCATAGCTAAGGCAGTTCTGATAATCGTACCGATATTGCCCGGATCTTGTAATCCGTCTAATAAAAACAATCGCTGCATTTGCCCAAAATCAAATGTTTTCTCAACAAAAGAACATAGTGCTATAATTTTTTGAGGCGTCTTGGAAAATGCCAGCTTTTCTAAAACCGGACTTGACACTTCTGTACATACACCGTGATAATTTTGCGGAATTTTCGTTTTATCTGTGTAAAACACCTCTAAGACAATCCCTTGTTTAGCAGCTTCTTCAACTAAATGCTCACCTTCCGCAATAAATTGTCTTGTCTGCATACGATATTTTTTTTGTTTCAATTTAGCGAGCTGTTTAATCCGTTCATTACTCGTTGACTGAATCATCTCCGGCACCTCCTTTTTTTAAGTATTGCATAGATGTTTGATATAAATCATCATGAGCATAGACCCATGTATAAAAATCTTTAGAATGGTTAGGATAAAGCAAGTGCGCTAATTCATGAATAATAATACTGTCGATGACTTGCTGCGGTTCATGAATTAAAAAACTTGAAAACTTCAACAGCTTTTTTTTATAAAAACATTCGCCATAACAAGATTTCAGTTTCGCAAGTTTAAACTCCGGTAAGATTTGACAATATCCTTGCCGATAAAAATATTGCAGACGTTCAAAAATATATGAAGTTAACGTTTCACGCAAATAATCCTCTAGGCATTGTTCAGGCAAAGTGGCATAAATATAAAGCTGTTCCTTTTTTAGACTTACTTTTTTAATTCCTAGTGGGCGATGACAAATATCATATCTTTGACCGAAGATATAAACAAAATCTCTTCCTTGCTTGACTTTAACGTTTCTTTTCAATCTTTGCCAGACCGTTTCATCTAAACTTTTAAGCCACGTTTGAATATCTGAAACAGAAAGTTGCATAGGTGCTGAAAGACGATACTTCCCTTCACGATAGCGAAGTGTCATGCTTTTCATTTTCTTTTGCCTAACTTCTACCAGATAAGTCTTGTGTCCGTTTTTAATTTCAATTTCCATTGTCTTTATGTATATTTCTCCTTTTTTATGTCCATAACATTGATGGAGGGATGTATATGGATATTCGCACAGCACTCAAAAGCAATTTGGCAAAAATCAGTACCAGCGACTTAAAAAACACAATTGAATCCGGTATTGCTTCTAAAGAAGAAATGATTTTACCGGGTTTAGGTGTTCTATTTGAAATGTACTATCAAGCAATGGATCCTAATGAAAAGGAGCATTGCCTAAATGCTTTATCTACACTTCTGGCTTAGTTTCTTCAACTAAATCATCTAAAAGTTCTTCTTCACTTTCCATACCGATTTCAAAAACTGTTTCATCACTGACAGTTTCATTGGAATCGGTTATTTTCGTTTCCTCATCTAATTCATCGAAAATTTCATTGGCATCTTCCAATATTTCTTCAGCCATCTTTTCATCTTCAACCTGAACCATCGTATCAAAAAACAAAGATTCCAAAAACTGTTCGATTTCTTCTTGTTGCTCTTGTTCAAAAGGAACATCCTCAAACACAATCTTCGATGGCGCTTCATTCACTTCAGGCAATTCTTGTGTTTGTAAAACTTCCGCCTTAGGCTCTAATCCATATTCGTCTAAAACCTGATTGATTACCTCGTTGATAGCATCTACACGATGACGTGTTTGCCAAAGGATTGCCATTTCAAAGAAAATAATGACGATTGCCAAAATCATAAAATAATAAAATCTATGGTAAGCAAAAGCTATAATCAAGGCTAATACCATGACCATAGGATAATTGGCATCACGATAACGATAACTATATAGCAATATTTCACCACTCAAAAAGGTCATCATGCCCAATAACAAAACATAAGCTTTCACAGCTAACGGGGCTTTGTAAATTTGGTCGATAGCTCGATTAGGTGGCATTCCGTTTTCAATTAACATATTACTACATATACCGAAAATAAATACCAACAGCAAAAAAGACCAAAAAAGAATTTTTTTTGTACGACTTTGCATTAGCTTACCCCCCTTGTAAGTTTCATGACAATACTTTTTGAATCTTCTCCCACAAAAGTTATAATCATGTCCATATCAATCTCTTCATTAAATACAGCTGTATTCAAGAAAGGAAGATAATAAGACAACTTCGTATTTAACAGTTCATCTAAAGGAATCTGTTGCCTAGCTAAAAGCATATAGCCATCGGTCTTAGTCGCATCAGGATGACAAAACTCAACAATGGCATATTGATAATGGCTGAAATCTTTGGCGTTTGTCACACTGAAATTACCCATAAAAATACCACTTTGGTTTACATAAATATTAAAAACAGCGCAATCACGATTAGAAGCCTGATAGAGTTCGTCAATATTCGCCTTTAACTCTCCTTCAGCTAATGTTTTTCCATCTTGAGCATAAATCTCAATTTGTCTAGGTTTACTCTTGCTTGTTGTTACCACAACATCCATAACATAATAATTTTCATCTTTTAATTTCAGAAGATGCTCTAGCTTTGTGCCATCTTCCAAAGTAACTTGTGCCTTCAATGATTTTTCTTGACTTTCCAACTTAACATCGGCTCCTCCATAGTTATTTTGGACTGCTCCAAAATAAGCATTAACTTCTAATGTATCTGAAACTAAGCCGTAAGAAAACTGTTGATAGGCGTTCACATTATCTAATCCGAATTTAAAATGTGGGTATTGAAAAAATAAAGTTGCAAGTACAACACCAAAGAAAAACAACAATAATTGCCCATATTTTTTATTTTTTTCCATAAAATCACCATTATCTATTTTAACATAATCTCTTTGATTATCAATGTTTTTTGAAATATTTGTCAAAATGTGAAAAGGTCTGAAATCTATCAGACCTTTGCCTTATTTCAAGGTTACATCAAATTGTAACTCTTGTCCATTTCTTTCAACTGTTATTTTAACTGTTTGTCCCACCTCTTTGGCATATAAAGCACTTAAGAAAGATTTGTAAGTGGTAATCTTAACATCGTCCATTTTCACGATAATATCACCTTGTTTAATGCCGGCTTTTTGGGCAGCACTGCCATCTTGCACTGAATAAACATACACACCTTCAAGCGAATCGCTGTCAATATTATTGTAGTATCGCTGTCGAAGTGAAATATCGCTCATGGCAATCGCTTGAATACCGATGACAGGACGTTCGATTTTACCATGGGTTTTTAACTGTTCTATATTTTTAATCGCATCACTAATCGGAATGGCAAAGCCCATACCATCTGTTGAAGAAATTTTCATAGATGTAATCCCAATCAGTTCACCTGCCATATTGATTAAAGCCCCACCGCTATTGCCCGGGTTAATCGCAGCATCTGTTTGTAAAACATTCATATCCCAATCCTCTACGCCATCGCCGTTTAAATCAACGGAAACAATACGGTTTGTTCCCGAGATAATTCCTTTGGTTGTTGTTCCGTTGTAGTTTGACCCCAAAGGACTACCGATAGCTAAAACCGGTTCTCCGACATCTAATAAATTAGAATCACCGATTTCAATCGCCTTCACTTTAAATTCCGGTTCGATTTCCAAGACAGCTAAATCGGTATAAGGATCAGACCCTAATAGCTTAGCTGTTGCAGACTCTCCGCTGTTGAATAGCACATTGATATTTTCTCCGCCGTCGACAACGTGATGATTAGTAATAATATAAGCTTTTTTACCATCTTTTTGATAAACAACACCACTGCCTGTACCTGAGTTTAAGCCACTGCTAAACACTTCAATTGTAACAACGCTATCGCTTACAGCCTTAACAACGTCAACATCTTTTGTCGAAACATCATAATCTACGACATTCACAGCAGAGTTATCTTTCCCAATATAATCAGACAGCTCGTTAACGCGTGTAAATAAGTAAGTATTAGTTGTCAGCGAACAGACTAATAGCACAATAATCACAATCGTTCCTATATTTTTCTTCATAAAGAAGCCTCCTTTTTAAATGACAGTTTCATCTTACCACTCAAATAACAAATAATTTTGCCTATAATATGTGAAAATCAAGAAAACTTGTGTTTTTCTTTGGCGTAAATCTGATAAAAGCGGTATAATAACGATGAGGTGATAGATATGAATAAAAATTTTTTATACACACTACTAGATAGTATGTCCGTTTCAGGTCATGAAATTCCATTGCAAAAAAAAGTCATCGAAGAAATGACACCTTATTGCGATGAAATTTTAACTGACTACACCGGTAATGTTATAAGTGTCCTTAATAAAGATGCCAAGTTTAAAGTTATGCTTTCCGGTCATATTGATGAGATTGGTCTTATTATAACACAAATCGAAGCAAATGGTTTAATTAAAGTATCTTCTGCCGGCGGGATCTATCCAACCGTATATCCCGGACAAAAGGTTGTTATTTACGGTAAAGAAGAAATTCTTTACGGTGTAGTTATTTGCACGAGAGGTCTTACTAAAGGCGAAGTTACTGTGAAGGATTTAACGATTGATATTGGGGCTAAAGATAAAGAAGATGCTCAACAGTATGTGGAAGTGGGCGATCCAATCCATTTAGATACGTATCATCATGAAATGAAAAACGGCTATTTAACCGCACGTGCGATTGATGATCGCGGAGGTGCCTTCATTATTTTGGAAGCTTTAAAACGTGCTAAGGAAAAGGGCTGTAAGATCGGTGTTTATGCCACTACTTCTGTCGGAGAAGAAACAAGTATGCGCGGTGCCCATTGGGCAGCTAGTCGCATTAAGCCTAATGTTGCCATTGCCGTTGATGTTACTTATGCGCAAGATTATCCCGGAGCTAACCCTGCGGAAAACGGCGACATTAAATTAGGACTTGGACCGGTTATTTGTAACTCATCAATGGCTAATCGCAAAGTCAATCAATTGCTTAAAGACTGTGCTTTAAAAAATAATATTCCTTATCAGATGGAAACATTCATCGGTCGTACCGGAACAGATGCCGATAAAATCCATTTCGCAATGGAAGGCTTCACCACTGCCCTATTATCGCTACCATTAAGATATATGCACACACCTAGTGAAATGTGTCATATAGATGATATTGAAAATTCAATCGAACTCTTAGCTGAATTTTTGTGCAGTATTGATGAGAATTACGATTTAGATCCATTTCACTAATTATCAACCGCAATTATTTGCGGTTTTTTTATGGATAAATTTAAGCATAGGCTCTTTACTTTAAACCTTTGAAGTGATAGTATAACAGGCATTACATAAAGGAGGTCAAGAATATGGCAAACACACAAAAAGTCAATCAAATCACTCAGGGTGTGATTTGGCAACAGCTCTTATATTTCTTTTTACCGATTTTAATAGGCAGTGCCTTTCAACAGCTTTACAATACAGCTGATACGATTATTGTCGGACAATTTGTCGGCACAAGTGCCTTAGCGGCAGTTGGTGCTACCGGTACCCTCATCAATTTATTAGTCGGCTTTTTTATCGGCATGGCTTCTGGGGCGACAGTCATCATCTCCCAATTCTATGGTGCTCAAAAGCATCAAAAAGTTAAAGAAGCTGTCCATACTTCTGTGGCATTAACCATCATCTGCGGTGTTATTTTAATGGTTTTCGGGATTATTGCCGCTCCTATTTTACTGACCCTCATTTCTGTTCCCGAAGATATTATCGCTTCTTCTACCCTTTACATTCGCATTTATTTTATCGGCATGATTCCTTCTCTATTTTACAATGTCGGTGCGGGTATTGTACGAGCTGTCGGCGATTCCAAACGCCCGCTCTACTTTTTAATTGTCGCAACACTTTCTAATATTGTCTTAGACTTGCTTTTAGTTGTTGTCTTAAGATGGGGTGTTGCAGGTGTCGGAATTGCCACTGTACTATGTCAATTCATCAGTGCCACTTTAGTTTTATGGGTTTTAATGAAGGCAGAAGATTCCTATGCTCTTCAGCTTCATAAAATCCGTTTGGATAAAGAAATCCTATTCTCTATTATTCGTATCGGATTACCTGCCGGTCTACAGTCTGTCCTTTATGCAATCTCCAACCTTGTCATTCAGTCAAGTATCAACCGCCTTGGAACAGATACCATTGCCGCTTGGTCAGCCTTCGGTAAAATTGATGGTTTATTTTGGATGATGATTGGGGCTTTCGGTGTGGCGATTACAACCTTTGTCGGTCAAAATTTCGGTGCAGGTCAATTTCAAAGGGTTAAACAAAGTGTTCGGGTTTGCTTAGTCATGGCATTCGCAAGCTCAATTCTTTTAAGCATAGTTTTAGCGATTGCAAGCGAACCGATTTTCCGCTTATTCACCACTGATGAAACAGTCATTAAAATCGGGATGGAAATGATGCAAATCATGACACCATTCTATTTCACATTTGTCTGTGTTGAAATTCTCTCAGGTGCAATTCGTGGCGTCGGTGAAGCTTTAAAACCAATGTTGCTAACGTGCATTGGTGTTTGTGGCTTAAGAATTGTCTGGATTATGTGGATTGTCCCTCTTAATCCAAGTTTATTCAATATTGCCATCTGTTATCCGATTACTTGGAGTACAACCTCCCTATTATTTATCATTTACTATCTTAGAGGCAATTGGTTGAAATCAAGAATGCCCGCTTTAAATAAAAACGAAGGTTAAGCAAGAATAATATGCTTAACCTTTTCTTTTCTCTTAATTTTCATAACGACGGATATTTGTCCCCACCGCATGAATAAAATCTTCTTCAATCCATTTCAAATTGCGGACTTTATCCGGCTGTTGACGAATGCTGATTGTCGTAGCGGCAACAACCTCACAAGGAAATTTAGCTAATAAATTCAAAGCCGCTTCTAATTGAGCTCCCGTTTCAATCCATTCGTCGACCAATAAAATACGACTACCAGAAGGAATCGCCTCTTTTTTTAAACAGAGTTTTTTTGTTTCATGTGAGTAATCGACAAGACTGACTGATTCAATCATTTCTTCATCATAAGGCAACTTGCCACCTTTACGAATCGGGATAAAAGATACACCTAAACGCTGTGCCATCGCTGTCCCTAAAATCCAACCGGTCGCTTCTAAAGCACATACCACATCTACTTTATCGACAAATGGTTCAACTAAGTGCTCCACAATCTCATTAAATAATTCATAATGGCTGAAAATGGGTAAAAGATCATAACGACCATGACTATATTTAGGAATTTCATGACTGATTTTTGTTGCCAATTCTTCATTTATTTTCATATATTTATCCTCCACACCACAAATACACTCAAAGTATATCAAAAAAATAAATGAAAAGCAATGCGTGTTAGCAACATAAATCCTAACCCACACAAAGTTGGCACAACTATAGCACCTAAGACCATTTTCCAACTTCCCGATTCTTTTTTAATTGTCAATAACGTTGTTGAACAAGGCCAATGACAAATAGTTAATATCATCACATTGATAGCTGTAAGTAAAGTCCAGCCATTTTGTAATAGAAGTTGTCTTAACGTTTCTAGACTTATCCCATCTACCATCGTTCCTTGTCCCATATAAATCATCACCATCAAAGGAATAACAATTTCATTAGCCGGGAAAGCAAGGATAAAAGCTAATAAAATAGCACCGTCAATCCCAAAGAAACGACCGATAGGATTAAGAAAGGAAGCAACTGCTACTAAAAGCGATTGATTTTGGAAAGGAAGATGAGCTAATATCCAAATGATAGCTCCCGCAATAAGCGAAACACTGACAGCTCGCATTAAAATTTTGACAGTCTTTTCCCAAAAGCTGTCTTTTAAAATCCTTGATACTTGGATATGCCTAAAATCCGGCATCTCTAAAATAAACGAAGAAGGCTCATTTTTAAAAAGAAACGCTAGGACCTTACCACTGCCTAATGTCAATATAAATGAGAATAGAAGCGCAACAACTAAAAGTAGTGCTTGTAAAAAAACATTACCGGTCATCAAAAACAGAGCTCCCATTTGTATCAATAACGGAAAACGCCCATTGCAAGGCACAAAAGCATTAGTCAACATCGCGATTTTACGGTCTTTACTACTTTCGATAATGCGTGTGCCCATCACCCCTACGGCATTACAACCTAATCCCATACACATCGTTAAAGCCTGTTTTCCGCAAGTACCACATTTCGCAAAACATCTATCAAGATTAAATGCCATTCTAGGCAAATAACCGAAATCCTCTAATATACTAAACAAGGGGAAAAAGATAGCCATCGGAACAAACATGACCGAAACCACCCATGCCATGACACGATAAATGCCGTGAACTATTAAATCCACTAACCAAAATGGCAAATGAATAGCTAAAAGTCCCTGAGCAAAACCATCCTCCAAACCAAACAGCCACTGCCCTAACTTCTCACTAGGGACGTTTGCCAACCATAAGGTTAACCATAAAAGAAATACTAATAACCCTATCATCCAAAGCCATCCGCTTATTTTGCCTGTAAATAAGTGGTCTAAACGCTGTTGCCACGTATTATTCAAATTCTCATAGTGGCAGACTTGATGAGCCACTTCTTTAGCATAATGGCGATATATTCGCTGTAAAAGATTAGAAATTTGTTGTTGATCCATGCCGTAGGTTTGGCACATTGCTTCAACCCTCAAATCTTCATGATTAGCGATTTGACTGATATTCAATCCCTCGTTTAAAAGCTTTTCAATCGGTTTAGGATATTGTAGGATTTGATGGTCGGTTAGCTGTTTGGCTTTGGCAATAGCTTTCGGTAATTGTTCAAATCCTTCTTGACGTCCCGCGCTCATCGTACAAATCGGAATGTTTAAAATGGTTTGTAAAGTGTCCAAATCAAGATGGATATTTTTATACTTGACTTCGTCCATTAGGTTTAAGATAAGCACAACATGAGCATTCATTTCCATCACTTGAAAAAGCAAAGGTAAGTTTCTTTCCAGACATGTTGCATCAACGACAACGAATAGTACATCATATTCGCCACTTAAAATAGCCTCGCTTGTCACTTTCTCCTCTAAGGAACTGCCAAGCAAACTATAGCTTCCCGGCAAATCCGTTATTTCATAATTTAGCCATTGCCCTTTAGCCAAGCTAACTGTTTTACCGGGCCAATTGCCTGTATGTTGATGGGCATGGGTCAAAGCATTAAAAAGCGTTGACTTACCGACATTCGGATTTCCTACAAGTGCAATTTTTTCCACTAAGCATCACACCTGACAAAAATATGTTGAGCTTCTTGGTTTCTTAAGGCGATACTCGTCCCTAATAAACGGTACATTCTTGGATCTTTTAACGGTCCCTCTAATAAACATTGTATATCAACGCCTGATACAAAACCTAAATCTTGTAAGCGTGTTTGATTTTCACAATTTTCTATCCCATCAATAATGGCTTTTTGTCCTAATAACAACTCATTTAAACGCATAATCAATTCCTCCATTCACGCTAATATATGTTGCATCTTTGAAA
>ERZ808028.1021-NODE-1021-length-18667-cov-9.375094_pt1 | contig 18667 bp, 14 predicted proteins | sample MGYA00380184_ERZ808028 | MGnify/ENA primary metagenome ERZ808028 (study PRJEB31490, sample SAMN06133397) | mouse gut metagenome | isolation source: J8_1 | host: mice | place: China: Chengdu | collected 2015-05 ...
GTCTTTCCGGGGCGGGCTTTCAGTCGGTGGCCCGCGTTCTCTGTCGGACGCCGTGAGGGGCGGTCTTCGTCGATGCCTTTGCAATCTTCGCTTGTTGAGGGAATCATACACTCATTTTCCCCCGTTGTCAACCAAAAATTTTCTGGCCGCGAGGAAAAAACTATGGTACAATGTTCTAAAATCGGAAGGACAGGAGGGATGGACCCATGCCAAACTGGGAAGAATTACACCGCCGCTGTATGGGCTGCCAGAAGTGCGCCCTGGCGGACACCCGCACCAACGTGGTGTTCGGAAAGGGGCCGAAGGACGCCCGGGTCATGTTCATCGGTGAGGGCCCCGGCGAAAACGAAGACCTCCAGGGGGAACCCTTTGTGGGACGGGGCGGGCAGTTGCTGGACGAGATGCTGTCCCTTGTGGGCCTGAGCCGGGAGAAGAATTTTTACATCACCAACATCGTCAAATGCCGCCCGCCCAAGAACCGGGACCCGCTGAACACCGAGCAGGACGCCTGCATCGGCTATCTCTGGGACCAGATGGAACTGATCCACCCCCGGATCGTGGTGTGCCTGGGGCGCATCGCCGCCATGCGGCTCATCAAGCCCGACTACCGCATCACCAAGGAGCACGGCCAGTGGACGGAGAAGGACGGGGTGTTCTACACCGCCATCTACCACCCCGCCGCCCTCCTCCGGGACCCGACGAAAAAGCCGGACACCTTTGTGGACCTGCGGGCCATCCGGGCCAAGATCCGGGAGATCTGTCCGGAGGTCTACCAGTAACACGGGCCCTCCTTTTTCTTTGAAAAGAAAAAGGAGGCGAAAAAAGAAACTTTTTGCTCGTTACTAACGTGAGAGCTGAATCAAAACACCGCGTCAGCCACGAAACAGGGCAATATCATAACGAAAAAAGATATTTTATGTTTGAATAACCTGTTTGGCTGGCCACCGTGCGCAGATTGCCCGGTCACCACACATTTTCGCAGCAGACTGAAAGGTCTTTTTGGTTCCTTTTTCTTGCAAGAAAAAGGAACTCAAGAAAACGCAGCCTCCTCGCCGCCGTCCAGCAGGTTCATCACCGATATCTCGAAGGCCGTGCGCTCCACCTGCTCCCCGTCGATGAGCTTATGATACCGGCGGCTCTGGAGCCGTCCTTCCAGCCGCAGTCTGTCTCCCACACCCAGCCCGCCGCAGTGGGCGGCCAGGGAACCCCAGGCAATGCAGGGCAGATAATCCGCCCGGCCGTAGGGACGGTTTACCGCCAGCAGCAGGTCGCAGATCTCCCGCCCCAGGGGCGTACGCCGGGCTACCGGTTTGCGGCACAGCACCCCGGACAGCGACAGCCTGTTTTCTCCCTCCTCCAGCGTCTCACGCTGGGCTGAGCGGGAGAGCACCGTGATGACCAGTTTGCTGCCCTGACCGGAACGGTTGTTGTAAGAACGCACCTCCCCCTGAACGCACACCCACTGTCCCGGCGCCCAGAGGCCGGGGTCCGGGTCCGCCGTCACAATGTTCAGCACATCGTCCACCCCGCTCAGCCGGGGCACCCGCAGGGGGACCACGTAGTAGTCCACCCCGTGGTTGCGGTGGGAGGGGGCGGGCGCCCCCGCAGCCTGCCCCCGCAGCACAATTTTGTTTTCCCCTCGATACTCGTCCATATGTAATCACGCTCCGTTATGTTGGAAGTCCGAACCCTACGGGTCTGCGGCACCGGATTGAATCCGGGTTTCCTGTCAAATGTTGACCTGCCTGACTATATGAGCCGAAAGGGGCAAGTATACCTGTTTTGTCCGGTCGGCGTATTGAGGAGAACACACCAAGTATGCCCATTGACAAGCGGGACGGGAATTGTATAATATAGAGGCGGATATGCGCGGCGGCGTGCCGCCTGACGGACAACCAGCCGAAGGAGGGCTTTAGCATGGAACTGGAACTGACGCGCAAGCAGCTTCGCCGGCTGCTGGATATGGTTTACATCGGCAACTGGATTTTAAACTCTACCCGGGGTGAGGACCGTTTTAAAGACTATGACGAGGTGGAGAGTCTGCTGTTCGCCCGGGCCGCACAGGAGGGAATGCCCAGTCTGTCCGAGACCTACCAGGGAGATGTGATCCCCTCCCGTGCCTTTGCAGAGGGCGGTATCCATGAGGCCATTATGGAGTATGAAAACAATGTGTTTTTCGAGATATTGGCGGAGGACCTGGCCCGGCGGGACATGGACGACGTGCCCATCGACGAGAGCAATTATGACGAGCTCACCCAGCGCATCGACGCCTACATCGACGAATTTGAGGCCCACGGCACCGATAACATCACCGTGGACTGTTAAAGCCGCACCCCGCCCCGCAGGGGGGGCGGGGTGCGAGACAGAATCTGCGGCACGGACAGCGCCGCCGCGGACTGCCGGGGGAAACGGAATAGGGCCTGTATCCGCGTCCGGGGAAAACGATCGAGGATACGGGCCCATTCACTGAGGAAAGGCGGAAAATCATGGCGAAAAAGGCAATCAATGCCGTGTTTGTGGGGGGAATTCTCCTCCTGCTGCTGGCGGGACTGGCGCGGACGGTCTTCTTTCCCAAGGAGGTCAACTCCCTGGAACAGCGCTATGCCGAGCAAATCGCGCCCCTCACCGGGGAGGGATGGCTGAAGGGCTCCTTCCAGGACAGCGTGGACAAAGCCCTGTCCGACCAAGTGCAGCTGTCTGAGACTTATAAAAAAATATATAACACGGTGTCGTCCCGGTTTCTCAAAGCCGTCTCCGCCCCCATCCTCTCCCAGTGCCGGGACCGATATGTGAACATCGCGGGCACGCTGATGTTCAACGACAATATCGTCTATGCCCCTTTTTCGCTGGAAGAGATGGCGCCCAGCCTGGATGCCAAGGCGGATAACCTCAATGAATACTTCGCCGCCCACCGGTCGCTGGACTTCTACGTCTACTACCTGGAGCGGGACATCGACCTGGATTTCGAGACCGGGGCGCGGGTGGGCGCCCGGGAGTATTTCCTTGACCAGCTGGACCTTCCGGAGGACCGGATTGCCTGCCTCCGTGTGGACAGCTTTGAGGAGTTCAGCGCCCGGTATCTCCGTACCGACCACCACTGGAATTATGCCGGCGCATATCAGGGCTACACGGAACTGGTGAAGCTGCTGGGGGTGGACGAACCCGCCCTGGTTCCACAGGGCGGGCCGGTGCAGGTGGGCACCCTCTATGGCTCCCGGTCCACAGGCATGACCTCCGCGTTCTCCGAGACGTTTTATGCCTACCGGTTTGACTACCCGGATATGGAGATTACCGACAATGGTTACCCTGTGGACGACTACGGCCGTCAGAATGAGTTTCTGTCCGGCAACGGGGACTGGCTGACCTACGGCGGATTCTACGGCTGGGATGAGGGCGAGGTGCATTTTGACACCAACCGGCCCGAGCGGGAGAACCTGCTGATTCTGGGCGAGTCCTATGACAACGCGGTGGTCAAGCTGCTGGCCTCCCATTTCAACAACACCTACGCTGTGGACTTGCGCAACTACGAGCCCCACCTGGGGAAGGACTTTCAATTTTCCGACTATGTGGAGGAGCACGACATCACTAAGGTGCTGCTCATCGGCTGTATGACTTACTTCCGCATGGACGAGTTCGCGCTGGAGGGCTGAGCCATGGTATTCAGCACATCGCCCTTTATATACGGCTTTTTCCCCATTGTGTTCCTGCTCTATTTTGTCTGGAGCGGCCGGACATGGCGCAACGGGGTGCTGCTGGCGGCGTCCCTGGTGTTTTACGCCTGGGGGGAGCCCCGCCTGCTGGTTCTCATGCTGCTGGCCACGCTGGAGGCGTACGCCGGCGGGCTTCTGATGGAGCGCTGGGGGCGGTCCCCCCGGCGCCGAAAGGCCGCGTTTGCCGTCACTGTCGTGCTCCTGACCGGAAACCTGTTCGTGTTCAAGTATCTGAACTTCACGGTGGCCAATCTGAACCTGCTGCTGGGCGGAAAGCTGCCCCTGCCCGGCATCGTGCTGCCCATCGGCATCAGCTTTTACACATTCCAGATCCTGTCCTATGTCATCGATCTGTATCGGGGAAAGGTGACGGTCCAGCGCAATTATTTCTATCTGCTGCTGTACGTCAGCTTTTTCCCCCAGCTCATCGCGGGCCCCATCGTCCGCTATCAGACGGTGGAGCACGAGATTCGGGAGCGCCGGGAGACCCTGGACGCCGCGGCGGCGGGCATGCGCCGGTTTATCCAGGGTCTGGCAAAGAAGGTGATTCTGGCCAACGGAACGGCCGCCCTGGTGGAGGCCGTCTACAAAGGCGACCCGGCTGTATACGGCACCGCCATGTACTGGGTGGCGGCGGTGGCCTATTCCCTTCAAATTTATTTTGATTTCTCCGGCTACAGCGACATGGCCATCGGCCTGGGGCGAATTTTCGGTTTTCACTTCCTGGAGAACTTTGACCACCCCTACGTGGCGGTGTCCATCACCGATTTTTGGCGCAGGTGGCACATCTCCATGGCCAGCTGGTTCCGGGACTACATCTATATCCCGCTGGGGGGCAACCGGGTGAGCCGGACCCGGTGGATGGTGAATATCCTCATCGTATGGGGACTCACCGGCCTGTGGCACGGAGCTGAGTGGAATTATCTGCTGTGGGGCCTATACAACGGCTTGCTCCTCCTGGCGGAAAGGCTGGTGCTGGGCCGGGTGCTGAACAAGCTGCCCAAGGCGCTGTGCTGGCTGTACGCCATGTTTTTCATTATCGTGAGCATGGTGGTGTTTTACTTCAACGACTTTGGCCAAATGCTCCAGGCACTGGGGCAGATGTTCTTTTTCCGGCCCACCGACTGGGTGGGCGTGGCGGCGGCGGACCTATCGGTGCTGTACGGGCTGTTTTTTGTTCCGCTTGGGCTGGTTTGGATGCTGCCTCCGCCCAAGGCGCTCCGCCGCCTGGGAGAGTCGGACACCCCGGCGGCTCTGGCCGCGAACAACCTTTTCCATCTGGCGCTGGCAGGGGTGTGTGTGGTCATTGTTGTCAGCTCCAAATACAATCCTTTTATCTATTTTCTGTTTTGAAGCGCCAGGACAGCGGGCGGCTTATGCGTCCCAAGCCTGCCGCGCCTGCTGAATTTGAACGCCGCCAGCAGCCCCGCCAGCAGGACCAGCGTTGAGCCGCCCAGCGTCCATAGCCTGCTTCCGGCCTGAACGCTGCTTTCACCGGACAAGCCGCCGAGGGACGGACGGTCTCCGCCGCCCATGGGCCCGAAGGCGGGCGCGCCGTTTTCACCGCCATGAGCCGCGCCGGACGCCCCCGACTGAAACCCGCCCTTTCCGGGACCCGCGCCGTTGCCCATCGTCCCCATATCCGACAGGGTGAGGCCGACGGCACTCACAAGGGAGGAACCGTCCTCCGCCTGCCCTTCGCCGGTGGAGGGGATGCCGCCTGCCAGTTGGCCGGCGACGCTCTCCATCCGCAGGGCACAGAAGGTTTTCAGCGCCTCCGCTCCGGCCTCGAACTGGCCGTAGGTGCAGAACTTGGTGGGGTCTCGTTCCACATAAGGGGCGATGAGGGCGCGGGTTTCCTCAATGATGGCGCCTGGATCCACCGTGTTCAAAAACGTGTCGAAGTATTGATGGTATTGCGCGGTGTATGCCTCATCGTTAAAAATCCAGTCGGCCATGGGCCGGCTGCCGTCCCCGGCGATGGACAGAGGCGAGTCGATGGGGTCGTTCACCGCCTCGGACGCGTCGCTGCCCTGAAAGGTGCCGAAGGCCAGATTGTAGTCCCAAGGGAGCATGGCCAGCCGCCCGTCCTCCTCATAGAGGTAGTAGTTGTGCACCATGGCCCCGGTGTAGCTGTCCCCATTGACCACGAAGTTGTGGACCACAAAATAGCGCAGCACCTGGTCTATATCCAGGGCGCTCTCCACATTCCCCTCCCCCAGCGCTTTCAGCGCTTGGATGAGCCGGGTCCGGTCCGCTTGGGACACGTCGGTTTTGGCGCTGCCGAAAATATTGGAGTAGCTGGCCGGGTCGTCGTCGGTGTATTGCAGCTTCACATCCCCGGAGTCCGTTCCGAACATCATTCCGCCGGGGCCGCCCCCTCCAAATCCTTCCGGCGGTTCAAAGCCCTCCTGCGGCGTGCCGCCGTCCTGTTCGGACGGGCCGGCGGGGGAAAAGCCTTCAGGCGGACCTCCGCGCTCCTGACCGGCGGGAAAGACACCCGAAGAAGGGCCCATACCGCCGTCGCGGTCCATGAACTCATCCATGTCAAAATCCCGCCCGTTGCCCCGGCCTCCGCCGAAGCTCATGCTGTCCGGCTTGTAGAGCTCACCATGGTTTTTGCCGTAGCTGCGCTGGAGAAACGCGTCCTCTATTCCCTCCACCGCCAGGTACAGCCCCCAGTCCTCCCCGTTGACGGTGATCCACACATAACTGCACAGCGGCGCGTTCACGCCGAACTCCCCCATCATGCGGTAGGTGAGGTAGTCCTTCATATAGGTGTTGTCCTGGATGACGTTGTTCAAGCACAGCTTATCCAAGCCGTAATAGGTCTTACCGCTGTCGTATTGGTCAAACTCAAGTTTGAAGCTGTAGCGGTCGCTGCCCGTCTGGGACACCGTGGTCAGGGAAGTGTTCCCCTTGGCCCGGATGCCCACATTTTTGTACGCCTCGTTGTCGATGACCACCGAACAGGGGGCGTATTCCTCGTTTTCACAGGACTCAATAAAGCTGTCCCAGTCGTCCATAACGATGTTAATGGTATGTACCTCGGAGTCATCAAACAGCTTTGCCTCATATCCCATGATTCCGGACGCGGCCCGGACCCCCAATGCCTGACCGTTCATGAACAAAAGCGTGAGCAGCAGGGAGAGCACAGCGGCGGTCAGGCAGATTCGGTCAATATATTTGTGGGTCGCCATGGGCTTACCCCATATAATCGCCGTTATAGCTCACCAGCACGGCGCTTTGTACGCCCTCAATTTCCGCCAGGGCGTTGATAAAACCGGTGTCGTCATTGCCGAGCCTGATTTCCAGATTCAGTTCGGTCAATCCCTTCTGCACGCTTTTGCTTTTAACGGCGCACCGCTGGGCGCAGCGCGCCAAGAGCGCTTTGGCCCGCTCCTCGCTCGGGCCGCCGTCGCATTGGAGCACCACGATGTAGGGGTTGGCGTGGGACTTTCTGTTGACGAATATCAGTAAAATCAGGCCGATGACCACGCTGCCGACGACGGCCAGCGGGATGATTCCCGCCGCCAGCACAATGCCTACGGCGATGGACCAGAACAGGAACGCGATGTCCAGAGGTTCCTTGATGGCGGCGCGGAAGCGGACAATGGACAGCGCGCCCACCATGCCCAGGGACAGCACCACATTGCTGGTGACGGCGAGGATCACCATGGTGGTGATCATGGTCAGGGCCACCAGCGTCACGCCGAAGCTGGACGAGTACATCACGCCGGAGAAGGTCTTTTTGTACACCAGGAAGATGAACAAACCGATGCCGAACGCCAGCACCAACGCCAAGGCCATGTCCAGCAGGCTGACGCTGGCCACGTTTTCCAGAAAGCTGGACTTGAAAATCTCTTGGAATGTCATAACAATACGTTTCCTTTCGCTCATAATATTAACGTCCTGCCTGGGCGCGGCGGCTCAGACGCCATAAATTCGGCACTGTGCGTATTTGGAGAAAGCGGCGGCCCGACGCCCTTCCAGCCGCACCGCGTCTCGGATGACGTCGGGCAGGAAACCGTCCCACTTCACTTCCAAAATGGTGACAGGTTCACCTGCCCGGACCGTGAGACAGTCCGGGTTCAAAAAGTCGGTACGGCCCAGACCGGTGCGGATGTTATAATCCAGCGTCACACGGACATTGCCGGGGGCATAGACGAAAGGCTCCCGGGTGTAGTCCACGATTGTACGGGGCCGGAGACCCTGCGCCCGCATTTTGTGGTACAGCTCCTGTACCAGCGGCCTGCCGCTGCCAGGCATCCAGCCCAGGTCCCCATCCACGATGGCCTGAGCCTCGGCAGCGGTGAGTTCCGCCTGGGCTTTGGTCCCCAGTCCGTCCCGTTTGCTCTTTTTCTCCAGGCGGATGAGGGCGGGGTCCAAATTGTAGCAGCGGAGGCGAAATTTCTCCCGGCAGTTCACCCCGTCGGTCTTTTCCCGCAGCGCCTTGTCCTCCAGGGTGTCGAAGTACAGGCTTCTGACCTGATAGCTCCCGTCCACAGCGTGCCCGTCGGTTCGGCATACCGCCCCCAGCCGCGCCCGGAGAGCAAGGCGGTCCGCCGGGTTAATTTCGTGCTTCCACTCGTGCCGGTATTGAGCCATACTGTTATCACGTCCTTTCCACAAACATACCATAATCGGCGTGGAGCCGCGCATGCGGCCCCCCTGCGGCAATTGTCACCACAGGATTCAAAAGAAACCCCTTGTTTCTTTTGAACCGCTGTGACTATAACACGCGAAGCTGAATCGGTCCTGAAATTTGCGGGGAAAAGCATGAACAAACCGTAAATAAGCGGACAGACCCCAAGCGATTTGTAAAAATGAACCGAACGCGGATGCCAGTAAAGAACCGGGCCGCGCTCTTTTTTGTCGATCGGACGGGTCCCGCACGAATCATCCTGGCGGAACACCGCCGCCGAAACAAGCGTGATTCCGGCGCCCGGTCCGTTACCCGGCGGTTCTCCCACTTTTGCGGCGGCAGGGCTCCGGAACGCCGGACCGGCCGAACTATAACATCGGAAGATATAAGGAACCGCTGAAAACCGGATTTTTGAATTGAAACAAGGAGGATGCTTGACTATGGATCGGATCAAAAAGAACTTTGGCTTCGGCGCCATGCGCCTGCCCATGAAGGGCGGGGAGGTGGACATCGCCCAGACCTGTCAAATGGTGGACGCTTTTCTGGGCGCAGGCTTTAACTACTTTGACACCGCCCACGGCTATCTGGACGGCAAAAGCGAGCCCGCCCTGCGGGAATGCCTCACCAGCCGCTATCCCCGGGACCGTTATGTACTCACCACCAAATTATCGGGCGGGCTGTTTCAGACCGAGGCGGACATACGCCCCCTGTTCCAGCGCCAATTGGACGCCTGCGGCGTGGATTACTTCGACTTCTACCTGATGCACGCCCAAGGCGCAAGAAATTTCGGCCTTTACAAGCAGTGCCGCGCCTATGAGACGGCCTTGGAGCTGAAGCAGGAGGGCAAGATACGTCACGTGGGCATCTCTTTCCATGACCAGGCGGCGGTGCTGGAGCAGATTTTGACCGAGTACCCCCAGATTGAGGCGGTGCAGATCCAGTTCAATTACCTGGATTATGACGACCCGGCGGTGGAGGGCCGCCAGTGCTGGGAGGTGTGCCGAAAATTCGGGAAGCCGGTGATCGTTATGGAACCGGTGAAAGGGGGCAATCTGGTGAAGCTGCCCGCCCCGGCTGTGGAGGTGTTCCGTGAGCTGGACGGCGGAAGTCCCGCCAGTTACGCCATCCGCTATGCCGCCGGGTTTGAAGGTGTCATGATGGTGTTGTCCGGTATGAGCGACATGGAACAGATGGCTGACAATCTCAGCTACATGAAGAACTTCCGCCCCCTGAACGGGCGGGAACAGGAGGCCGTCCAAAAAGTCCGGAATATCCTCCGGGCGGAGAACCTGATCCCCTGTACCGCCTGCCGGTACTGCGTGGAAGCGGGCTGTCCCCAGAAAATCGACATCCCCGACCTGTTCGCCGTAATGAACGCCAAGCTGCTGCACCACGATTGGAACGCGGACTACGATTACAACGATGTCCACACCGGGCAGGGCGGCAAGGCCAGCGACTGCATCAAGTGCGGTAAGTGCGAAAAAGCCTGTCCCCAGCATCTCCACATCCGGGAGCTGCTGGCGACGGTGGCAAAGGAATTTGAGACATAACAGGATAGGGGCGGACCCTCTCGAGTCCGCCCCTTTGCTATGCGCAGCCGATATGCTTTCTGTCTGAATCCCGCCACAGGCTCAATCCTGGTCCTGCTCGTACTCCAGCACCGCCCCGGTGGCTCCGTCAATGGTGTACTCATACTCCATCCGGCCCACCTCGAATTCCACCTCATACTCCAGCCGCCCGTCGTCCCAGTCCCGTTCCACCTCCAGCTTGGTGGTCCGGCTCTCGGACACCCCGGCGTGGGCCAGGGCGGCGGCCTTTGCGGCTTCCGCGCCGATGTCGGCGGAGGGGTCCCCGCCGCCGTGATGATTTCCGGCGTGGTCCTCCCGCTGGTGCTTGATTACTTGGCAGGAGTGCCCGTCGATGGTGTAGTCGTACTCGATGGCCCCGCACCAGAATTCAATGTCGTACTCCAGCCGTCCGTCGTCCCAGTCCCGCTCAATCTCCCAGCCTGTGACTTGGCTCTCCGTAAGCCCCGCGTGGCCCAGCGCGGCCTGCTTGGCGGCGTCCTGTCCCATGTCCTGGGCGGCGGGGGGCTGGGTGCCGGCTGCCGGAGGCAGTGTTTCAGCGGGGGCGGGCTGCGGGTCGGGCGTGTTCCCAGGTTCCGGCCCCTTTCCACCGGGAGCCAGGTCCAGCACGTCTTTCGGCCCGCTGAGGACCTGCCCGGTAAAGGCGTCCACGGTGTAGTCAAATTCGCCCCAGGCGGTTTTCAGCTCCACCTCGTAATGAGGCGGGTTTTCGTCCAGCTCCGGGTCCACATCGGTGGTTGCGGAGCTGAGGGCCGCGGTGCCCGCATACTCTTCCACAGCCAGAGAGGCGGCGGATTTGCCGATGGGGATGCGGGTTTCTCCCGTCTCCAGCAGATCCTCCAGCTCCTCCACCGACAGCGCGGCCAGCTGCTCAAAGGCGGTGGTGCTGCTGGTGGCGATGGTGCCGTTCATCTCCATCACCCGCCGGACCAGCGCGGCCTTCCCGGCGGAGATGCCGCTGTCAAATGTTTCGTATTCCGGCATGGGTATCTCGGCATCACGGGCGAGCACCTGGCTGAACACGGAGGTGCCCGGCGCCTGGGTCTGGAGCACCCCGTCCACCGAGGCCACCAGCTCCTGCCGGAGGCGGGCGGCCCGATTTTGGTCGCTGTCCTCCACCGAAATGAGGATGGCGGAGGACACGCTGTCCATGTAGCCCGCTTTCACCAGCGCACCCACAACGGCATTTACCGCCACATCCAGCTTGGCGCCCTTCAGGTCGGCCCCGCCGTCCATGGAGAACAGCACCGCGGCAGCGTCCTGGTTAAGGGCGGTGCATGAGATGACCCGCCCGCCCCGGTTGACCCGCAGTTCAATGCTGGGGTTTACGTCCAGCGAGACCACCGAGGCCACGGCGCAGCTCTGATGATAATACCATCCAAAGCCGCCCCCCGCCCCCAGCAGCACCAGCGCCGCACACGCGGCGGCCAGCCAGGTTCTGCCTCTGTTCCGTTTTTGCGGGACCTCCAGGCTTACGATATGCTGTTGCTTCATTTCCATCACACTCCCGTTTTGCTCACCGCAGCGGGAGAGGATTGTTTCCAGGTCGTCCGGGGCCGCGCGGCACACGGCCTGGGCCAGACGCTGTTCCAATTCCCGGTCAGTCATCTGCCGCTCTCTCCTTTCATCAGGCTGCGCAGCTTGCCCAGCCCGCGGTGATATTTGGACAGGACGGTGGAAAGCGGTTTTTCCAGCAGCCGGGCGGTCTCCCGGTGCTTCAGCCCGGCCACGGCGTGGAGCAGGATGATGCTCCGCTCCTCCTCCTCAAGTTCGGCCAGCGCCTTCTGAAGGAGCATCCGGTCCTCCAAAGAGACGTCGGGGACCCCGGCGGGAATGGCGTTCCACGCCTCTTCGTCCAGCTCCACCGTTCTCCCGCTCCGGCGCAGTCGGGACCGGGCCAGATTCCGGGCGATGGTGAGCAGCCATGCCATGGGCGAGCCTTGCGGGCGGTAGGCCGGAGCGCTCTCCCACACCCGGACAAAGGTGTCCTGCGCCGCGTCCTGCGCCGCATGGGCGTCGTGGAGCAGGGAGAGCGCCAGGGCATACACCGCCCCCCGGGTCCGCCCATACAGATGGCCAAAGGCCTCCCGGTCCCCCTGCCCCACCCGGAGCAGAAGCCGCTCCAGCTCCTGATTCAGGCGGGCAGCCTCCTCTTCGCTTGTCTGAACTCCCAGCATATCCATTTCTCCTGTCCCTTAAGGAACGCGCGGGGAGCGTGTTTTATCGCGCGCTCCGGAAAAATTTTTCAAAATTTTTATTCTCCGGTTCCGCCTTCTAAGAAACCGCCCCGCACTGCGGGGCGGTTTTCCCTATTTGACGCGTCCCGGTCAGGACAGTCCCAGCGCCGCGTCCTGGAGTTGGTCAAAGGCCGCCATACATTCGTCCACCGTGGCCCCGCCCAAAAGCTGCCGCACGATTTGGCAGGTATTGCCCCACTGCTCCACATTCATTCCCGCGTTGGAACCCAGAACGTATACGCCCTCCTCAATTCTGTCATTGAGGGGCCGCAGGGCCGGGATACAGTCCACCGACACATTTTTGGACGGAGAAATCACCCGGTTGATCTGGGAATAGAGCTGAAGGGCCTCATCGGAGGTGACGATGTCCAGCACACGCATGGCGTCTTCCGCGTGCTCCGCGTCGGCGCCCACGGCGAATCCGGTCATGGGCATCACCGGCATCTGGCCTCGACTGCTGGGAAAGCCGATGACCCGCATCTCGAAGTCCGGCTTTCCATAGGCGGTCTCACTGTTGGCCGCTCCCCAGTAGGCCATGACGATAGGGGTCTTTTGAGCGAGAAAATCGGGCCCCTCCGCCTCTATGGCCTCGCCGACAGCCGCCTTCTCCGCGTCAATATACCCGCAGTCAATGAGCTCTTGGAGAAATTCAAAACCGGGGCGCATATAATTGCTGTATCTGGCCTTCCCGCTGTTGAGCGCGGCGATTTCCGCCTCCGTGTTTCCCCCGTTGTATAAATCCGCATAGGCCTGGGCAAAGACAAATGTCTCCAGCCACCAGCGGTTGGCCCCCACCGGCGTTTCAATCCCGTTTTCTTTGAATACGCGGCAGCACTCCAAAAATTCCTCCGGCGTCTCCGGCAGTTCCAGGCCGTATTGCTTGAACATGTCCACATTGACGAACAGGCCATAGGCCACCACCTCCTGGGGGATGGCCACCAGCTTCCCGTCCACCGTATTGGCGGTTCTGATGATTTCCCGCAGGTTTTTCGCGCTGTCCAGCCCGGACAGGTCCCTCAGCTTCCCCTCGGCCCCCAACACCAAAATAGTATCCGGATTGAGCAGATACAAATCGTCCATATTGCTGCGGACCCGGTCCAGCGCCACGTCGTCATAGGTCTTATCCTGATAGTTCTCCGCCGTGTACGTATTGTACGCCACGGTCACGCCCAGCTGCTCCTCCGCCATGGCTACCGTCAGGTCCGAAGCGGTTCTGGCGACGTTTTCCGCATTTGGGTCGGTCTTTTCCATGGGGCTGAAAAAATTGACGACACACCCGCCAACCTCTTTCGAGGGAAGCAGATTTCGGCTTTCCTCCCCGTCCGCACAGGCCGTCAGCGCCAAAAGCATGACCCCGGCCAAGAAGGCGGCAGTCCACCTCCGGACCCATTCATTTCTATGGTGATTCATAACGTTTCCTTCTCCACTACACATTGTCTGACCACCTTTTTCAGCAGCTCCACATCCAGCGGTTTAGGCACGTGGGCGTTCATGCCGGCATCCAGCGCGGCCTTTTCGTCCTCGGCAAAAGCATTTGCCGTCATGGCGATGATGGGTATGCGCCCCGCGTCCTCACGGGGCAGGGCGCGGATGGCCCGCGCGGCGTCATGTCCGTTCATCACCGGCATCTGCACGTCCATCAAAACCGCGTCAAACTCACCTTGCTCCGAGTGCTGGAAACGTTCCACCGCCAAGCGACCGTTTTCCACAATTTCGCAGGACGCCCCCTCCATCTCCAGCAGCTCCGCCAATATCTCGGCGTTGATCTCATTGTCCTCCGCAGCGAGAAAGCGCAGCCCCTCCAGGCTGCCGGCATTTTCGGCCTTGGAACCGTCCGCCATCTCCGCATCCGCCCACAGCTGCTCCGCCTTTTCCCGGAGCGCGGAGACAAAAAAGGGTTTTGTGAGAATCCCCACAGGGCAGTTTTCCCGGGTCTTCTCCAGCCCCTCCGCGTCATGCTCCGCCAACAGCAGAATCGGCGTGCCGCCGGGGAGGGCCTCCCGCAGCGTTTCAACCGCCCGAAGGCTGTCCGGCCCCGGTCCGGCCCAGCCCAGCAGGACCAGTTGAAACGCTCCGTTGCGCGCCGGTTCCAGGACCTGCTCCACGTCGTCGGCAGTGTCCACCTGGACACCGGTGTCCTCCATCAGCGTCCGCACCGTCTCCCGGCTCTCCTGGTCCCCGTCCACCGCCAGTATCCGGGAAATCCCGTGGTTTTCCCAGAACCGGCGGTCCGCCTGGCCCTCCTGAATGCGCAGCTCCAGCTCCACCCGGAAGAGGGAGCCTTTGTCCACCTCGCTGGTCACGTCTATGGTGCCGCCCATCAGTTCCACAATGCTTTTGGTGATGGCCATGCCCAGCCCCGTGCCCTGCACCTTGTTCGTGGTGCTGTTTTCCGCCCTGGTAAACGCGTCGAAGATGGTTTTCAGGTACTCCGGCGTCATCCCGTAGCCGTCGTCCTCCACTTCAATGCGGATGTGCTCGTACTGGTTGGAGCGCTGCTTCAGGCCCACGATGCGCAGACAGATATGGCCACCCGCCGGAGTGTATTTCACGGCGTTGGAGAGCAGGTTGATCAGGATCTGGTTGAGCCGCGTCTCATCTCCCACCAGATACTCGTGCCGCAGCCCGGTCACCTCCACGCGGAACTCCTGCCCCTTGGCCTTGGCCATGGGCTGGATGATGGCGTCCACGGAAGAGACCACATCGTTCAGCGTGAACTCCTCGTAGGTAAGCACCACTTTCCCGCTCTCAATTTTGGAGACGTCCAGGATATCGTTGATTAGACTGAGCAGATGCTGGCCGGAAGCCGTGATTTTATTGGTGTACTCCCGGACCTTAACCGGGTCCTCCGCGTCCCTGGACAGCAAGGTGGTAAAGCCCAGCACGGCGTTCATCGGCGTGCGTATATCGTGGGACATGTTGGACAAGAACGTGGTTTTGGATTCGCTGGCGACCTGGGCGGCCCGGAGGGCCTCCGACAGCTGCCGGCTGTGGAGCCTGCGTTCCTGTTCCTGTTCCCTTCGGAGCTTTTCCTGCTGCCGCCAGCTGAAATAATAGAGAATTACGCACAGAAAAAACGCAGACAGCATGACGGCCACCACAATGGCGATATTTTGGTTGACGGTTCTGCCCTCCTGCTGGATGGCCTCCACCGGCACATAACCCACCAGGAAAATCGTCCCGCCGTTGACCGCCCACATATAGTTGAGCGCGTTGACCGACCGAATATCATGGTAAAACAAGAAGTTCCGCCCCGCGCCCAGGCATTGGTCCACCTCCGCCCGAATACCTGGGTCTTGGATATTGTTCGCTCGGTAGAAATCGTCCAGGTTCAGATGGCCCGCATTTCGCTGGCCCATCCCCTTCGGCTTGAGAACAAACCGCTGGCTTTCCGCATCCATAATGTACAAGGACGCCTGCTTGTTGTAAAACCCGTCGGAGGGAAGGGCGCGGTCGATGGCGTCGTAGACATACTCAATATAGAGCGTCCCCAATTCCTGTCCGTCCCGCTCCACAGGACACTTTATGGTATAGGCCCATGTCCCCATATAGTTCAAATAGGTCCGGGACACCGGCATTCCCCCCACGGTCCCCCCCGCGGAGAAGTCCAGCCCCTCCCCGGTAAAGGGTTCCCCGGTGCTGGAGATGCCTTCGGCCTTTCCCGCCAGAATCAGCGACGCCTTCGCCATTGTCCGGTTTTTCTCAAAAGCGCGGATATAGCCCTCCGGGTCTTGCGCCCGCGCCACGTCCCGGGCAATCAACGTCTGGAATTCCGCCTCGTTGTTTAAAATCGACTCAATGGTGCACTGGATCAGGTCCAGGCTCTCACTCAGGTTCTGAATGGCCGCGGAGGCCATTTCCTTGGAGGTTCTTTGCGCCACCATGTATACAATTGTCCCGAAAATGCAAAAAACCACCACAATGGAGAGGAACAGGGAAACACCTCTCCGCTTTTCCCTTTTGTCCGCCTTCTCTTTCATTGTTACTATCTCCATTCCGCTCCTCACAAGAGGGCAGCTTCCGGCCTGTGCCGGGGAAGGAATCCCGGCGCTTTTATGGGACAGGCGCTGAATACAGCGGCTGTTTTGATTATACCATTTTCTTCATTTTAGTGTCAATAGAGCCGGATGGTTCCTGCCCCGGGCCGGACCCGCCTATCCTGCCGCAATACCAGCCGGTTGTGCCCTCTTTTTTTACCAAACAGCCCCGCTGGGTCCGGCGCACCAGGGACAGGGTGTCTCCGGGAGCCACAGGCAGGCGGTAGTCGGTGGCGTCCTCGGTGTGAGTCCGCCCGTCCCCCCAGACGCTGACAAACTCCAACGGCAGCCATAGCGTCCGCCCCGAGGCGGGGTGGCGGACCTGAACACAGTCCCCATCCTCCCCCAAAACCTCCACCACACTGTCCGACCAGCGGATGTTCAGCGGGTTTTCCGACGGCTTCTGGGGGTCCAGCGCCGTCACCCGTTCCAGGCCGTCATACCAGGCGCAGTCCATCTCATCCCCCTCGATGTCCGGAATGATGAGGGCGTTGAGCTGGCCGTCCAGCTTGAGCACGCACCCCCCGTCGATGGAGGCGATATGCCGCGTTTCGTCGATAATGGGAGCGGAACACTGTACGGCGGGGTCGTACAGTGTGACCGGCCAATGGCCCACCACCACCCACTTTTGAAAGCTGTGCCCCTGACCCATGAAATCGTCGTTTTTCATGCAGGAATAAGCGTCCAGCTCCTCCAGGCGGTCCTCCCGGGGCACCCCGCCGTGGACGAAGATAAAATTGCCCGCCTCCAGAATGTGGGGGAGGCCCAGGAGAAATTCTGTCTCCTCCGGAAAGCGTTCCAGTAAGGCGGCCCGGAGGGCGGGCAGATCCTCCGGCCCCCGGGGCATGGGCAGTCCGGCCTCCGCCCCCATCTGCATCAAAACGGATCGCTCCCGCCAATAGTTGAGAATGGGCCACAGTTCCTCGTCAATGGAGGACTGGCCCACCGGGGCGCCCAGTTCCGCGTTCATTTTGACGCAAAAAGCATCGTCTCCGGAGATTCCCCCCTCCAGAAACATCCGGTCGATGTAGTCGCAGTTGCCGCACAGGGTGTATACCGTGTGGGTTTTTTGAAGCTCCAGCACATAGCGCAGGGTGGCCAGGCTGTCCCACCCCTTTTCCAGCAGGTCGCCCACGATGACGAGCACGTCCTCCGGGGTGAACCGAACCTTTTCCAGAATCCCCTTTAAAAAGGGCAGATTTCCGTGGATGTCGCTGACGGCGATCACCCGGCGGCCCGGCGCGATGGCCGGACGGATGACTTGGGCGGGACGGGGCATGGGCGGGGCCTCCTTTCAAGCGAGAAGCGCAAGGGCGGCTTCCTAAGAAGCCGCACCGGCGGGCAGAGGGTGACAACAGTGTCTTTCTAACATTCTACCACAATAACAACAGGTTTTCCACCCCACATATTATTTACAATTTCCTCTTTTTTCTGCCTGGGGGTTGTGATATACTGATTCGAGTTAAATTTAAATTGGGTCATTGTACTTTAAATGATAGAAAGGACACAGTACTATGGGTCTGTTTTCAAAAGTGTTCGGCACCCGTTCCCAGCGGGAGGTCAAGGCGCTCACCGCCACCGTGGACAAAATCGAGGCCCTGGAGGAGGAGTACCGCACCCTCAGCGACCACGATCTGCGGGCCAAGACCAGCCAGTTCCAGTCCCGCCTGGCCCAGGGGGAGACCCTGGACGACATCCTGCCCGAGGCCTTCGCCACCTGCCGGGAGGCCGCCGACCGGGTGCTGGGCATGCGCCCCTACCGGGTGCAGCTCATCGGCGGCATCATCCTGCACCAGGGCCGCATCGCCGAGATGAAAACCGGCGAGGGCAAGACCCTGGTGGCCACCCTGCCCGCCTACCTCAACGGCCTGACGGGGAAGGGCGTGCACATCATCACCGTCAACGACTACCTGGCCAAGCGTGACTCGGAGTGGATGGGCAAGGTGTACAAGTACCTGGGCCTCACCGTGGGCCTGGTCGTCCACGGCACCGACAAGGCGGAGAAGCAGCGGGCCTACGCCGCCGACATCACCTACGGCACCAACAACGAGTTTGGCTTCGACTACCTCCGGGACAACATGGCCATCTACTCCCAGGAGCTGGTCCAGCGGGGCCACGTGTTCGCCATCGTGGACGAGGTGGACTCCATCCTCATCGACGAGGCCCGCACCCCGCTGATTATCTCCGGCCAGGGGGAGCAGTCCACCCAGCTCTACCAGCTGGCGGACAATTTTGTGGCCCGGCTGAAGTGCCGGCGGGTCAAGGCGGTGGACGCCAAGGAGGAGGAGGACGCCTCGGACGACGCGGACTACATCGTGGACGAGAAGGCCCGCACCGCCACCCTCACCTCCCAGGGCGTAGCCAAGGCGGAGCAGGCCTTCAACGTGGAAAACCTGTCCGACCCGGAGAACACCACCCTGTCCCACCACATCAACCAGGCCATCAAGGCCCG
>ERZ808028.1025-NODE-1025-length-18591-cov-17.822783_pt1 | contig 18591 bp, 16 predicted proteins | sample MGYA00380184_ERZ808028 | MGnify/ENA primary metagenome ERZ808028 (study PRJEB31490, sample SAMN06133397) | mouse gut metagenome | isolation source: J8_1 | host: mice | place: China: Chengdu | collected 2015-05 ...
TGCCAAAATCCTTTTGGGGCTATGTGAGCATTGAGAAGGCCGCAGAAAACAAGTGGATTTCCGGCAACCCGGACGGCGCATTTGCCCCCAACGCCAATGTCACCTATGCGCAATTCTGCGTGATGCTGGTCAGCGCGTTTTTCCCGGAACAGCTTGCCAGCTATACCGGCCCCGATTCTCCCTGGTACGTCCCAGCCTGTACCGTGGCCGCGCAGAATGACCTTTTGCTGGGGACCCGTGTAGAGCAAACCCCCACCCTGGAGGGGGCTGTGAGCCAGCCTATGAGCCGCTATGAAATGGCGCTGATGATATCCAATACGCTGTATAAAATCAATGCGAAAATCCCCACGCCCAAGGAGCGGGCTGACCAGATGGACACCACCCCGGATTTCTGGGATATTGAGTACAAGTATCAAAGCCCTGTACTGCTGGCCAAGGCTACCGGTGTTCTGTCCGGCATGGACAGCGCGGGTACATTCGGTGGTAGTGGCAATCTGTCCCGCGCTCAGGCGGCTGTGGTGCTGGGGAAGCTGAACGATCTGCGGAACACCGGGGACGGGAGCGCGGTGAATCCAAACCTCCCTGAACCGACCACCCCCACCGAGATTACCCGCAGCCCCTTTGCGTTCCAGGGCAGCGAGAACGTGCAGCAGATGATGAATCGGCTGAACGCTGAGGCCCCCAAGTATTATGAGGGCTACCTGACCAATGGCAAGCCCATCACCGAGGAGAACATCCAGGCGATGTTGGCTGAGGCGGAGAAGGGGATGCCGGATGGGACGGCATGGTCTACAGGAGAGTTTTATTACTATTACACAAAGTGTTTCCCTGAGTATAGTCGAGTGGGTGGATGTGGGTCCTTTTCTGCAGGACTGTCTGACTATATCTTTGGGAAAAATGCTCCTGTGAAAAAGCATCAGAACTTTGATAGTCTTAAGGTAGGAGATGTTATCTGGTGGAAAGATAGTTCAGACGGATATGATCATATCGTGTTTGTGACTGGTTTGAAGTCAGATACGGAATATATATGCTGTAATGGGAATTCGAATAAAAGCGTGTGGTGGAATCGGAACGATAACATTGCTGATTGGAGCCAAACTCAGCGTGCTGAGACCTACGTCTACTCCCGCTACTAATTCTGAACAAACTGTAACCCCGCTTCGGAGCTTCCGGGGCGGGGTTTTTGTGGGCGGGAATTGAAAGTGTAGATTCAAGAAATTCTTTCTATTTAATTCCTATTATGAATTGACTTCTATGGATTTACATGCTATAATTGTAGCTGTCCAGAAGGGGGGATTTTGTATGGAACAGATTGGGACACGCATGAAAGAACTGCGGGAGGCCAGCCACCTATCCCAAGCAAAAATAGCTCTGCTCTGCGGGATTGGACAGGCCACAATCGCCAAGGCCGAAAAGGGTCGCATACTTCCGTCTCTAAAGCTGCTGATCTGGTGGGCTGACTACTTCGACGTATCTTTGGATTATCTGTGCTGCCGGACCGACCAGCCCCAGGGCAGACAATACCAGTGCAAGCCCCGCATGAACATCAGCGGCGACGATATGAGACAATTTGTTGAAATGTGCTTTGACCCGCAGTCGTCTTTGAATGGAAAGCTGAAAGAAGCCCTGTTGTCTATCATGGAGGATGATACAAAATGAAAGCTGTCATTTACGCCCGGTATTCTTCCGACAATCAGCGCGAGGAGAGCATAGAGGGACAAATCCGGGAGTGTACGGCCTACTGTGAGCGGAACGGCATTACTGTATTAGGGTCGTATATAGACCGGGCTATGTCCGCCAGAACCGACAAACGCCCCGACTTCCAGCGGATGATCCGGGACAGCGCCAAGGGTCTGTTTGATACTGTTGTCGTCTGGAAGCTGGACCGCTTTTCCCGGAACCGCTACCACAGCTCCGTCTATAAAACCATGCTGAAAAAGAATGGGGTCAGGGTCCTGTCCGCGATGGAAAACATTTCCGACGGTCCGGAGGGTATTCTTTTGGAATCTGTGATTGAGGGAATGGCGGAATTTTATTCGGCGCAGTTGGCCGAAAATGTCAATCGGGGACACACCGAAAATGCCCTGAAATGCATGTATAACGGCGGTACGCCCACCTTTGGCTATACCATTGACAGCAGCTTACACTACCAACTCAATCCGCACACAGCCCCGGTTGTGCTGGATATTTTCACCATGTACGACCAGGGCAAGACTATGAAGGAAATCCGGGACTATCTCAACAGCAAGCATGTGACCACAGTACGTGGAAAGCCGGTTGATCTGAATTTCGTTGCGGCGGTCCTTCACAATCGAAAATACATCGGTGAGTACCGATACCGTGAAATCGTTACGCCGGGCGGTATCCCCGCTATCGTCCCCCAGGACCTTTTTGACAGGGTACAGGAAAAGACCGCCAAAAACAAAAAAGCCCCTGCCCGGCACAAGGCAGAGGATGACTATCTTTTGACGACAAAACTTTTCTGCGGCACATGCGGGGCTATGATGGTGGGCGAAAGCGGTACAAGCTCCACTGAGCGGAAATATCGCTATTACCGCTGTGTAAACACAAAAAAGCGTAAGACCTGCAACGCCAAGCACAAAAGCGTGAAAAAGCTGCCAATTGAAAACGCTGTGGTCAATGCGGTCATGGCAAAAGTGATGGACGACAATTTTGTGGAGTACATCACGGACGCTGTAATGAAATTGCAGGGCCAGGAGAACCCCGTACTTCCCGCTCTGCGGAAGCAGTTGGGGGATATAGAGCGCGGCATTAACAACATGCTTAACGCGATACAGGCGGGGATTATCACCGAATCCACAAAGCAGCGTTTGAGTGAGCTGGAGGAACAGAAAAAGGACATAGAGCTTCAAATTACCCAAGAGGAAATGCAGTACCCGCAGTTGAGCCGAGAGGATGTAACCTATTGGATTTGCCGGTTCCGTACCCTGGACGTGACCCAGCTTGAAGAACGGAGACGGTTGATTGACAGCTTTGTAAATTCCGTCACCGTGTTTGATGACTACATTTTGATTACCTTTAACTACAAAGACGGCGAAACTAGAATATCTTTTGATGATATTAAAAGTTCGGATTTGAAATCGGTCGGCGGACCATGCGGAGTGTCCTTATAGGATTTGAGTATCCTTGTGGGACACTCCGCATTATTTTTGCTCAAAATCCTAAACGGCGATCCGCTCCGGGGAGTAGCTGACAGCTACTCCCTTTCTCGTCCCCATCGTGATCTCCGCAGCCAGGATTTTCCGGCGGTCAGGGACGGAGAAAGCGCCGATACAGTTGTAGTAAATCGTGATGCGTTGGGTGGTAACGCCGTCCTGCTTCTCCGCATGGTACACGTCGATATGGTCAATCAGCTCTGCCACCATGCGCTGGGTAATCTCGGTGGCGTTGGTGTAGCGCCGGACTGTTGCAAGGAATGTGTCAATGTCCATCCGCTTGCCCTCGCTCTTTTTCAGCTCCAGCCGCAGCGCCTTGATCCGCTTGGCGTTCTCCCCCTGCTCCTGCTCGTACCGCTGGGACATTTTCGCAAACCGGGCGTCGCTGATTTTCTGGCTCACGTTGTCCTCGTAAAGCCTTTCAAATAGTCCGTCCAGTTCTTTGTCCCTCGCCAGCAATCCATCCAGTTCCCGCTGCTTCCTGGCCCGCTCATTCTCCGTCACTTTTGCGGAACGGCCCATCATCGCCTTGATGAAGTCGTCCTCGTACTCGTTGGCGAAACAGGCCAGCCGGTTTACCTCGTACAGCACCACCCGCTCCAGAAATTCCAGCCGAATGTAATGGGTCTTGGAGCACTTGCGGAGGCCGGAATTATGGTTTTGACAGCTAAAGAATTTGATGTCGTGGTTGCCCTGATTGAAGTGGAAATTGAGATTGCCGCCGCACTCCGGGCATTTCAGATAGCCGGAAAACACGCTGGGTTCCTGGGTGACGGTGGGCCGCCTCCGGCGGGTCCCCTTTTTCATGCTCTGCACCTTTTCCCAGGTGGGCCGGTCAATGATGGCCTCGTGGACGTTGAGGAAGATCGCCCGGTTCTCCTCCGGGTTCTCGATCCGCTTCTTTACCTTGGAGGACTTGGAGTAGGATTTGAAGTTAATTACATCACCGCAATACTCCTGCAAGGTGAGGATTTTATTAATGGTGGTATGTCCCCATTTGGTGGGCTCCACGGTGCTCTTGGACCCGCCCCGGCTTGTCCCCTTGCTCCGCCAGTAATAGGTTGGGTTGAACACCCCATCCTTCTCCAGTGCGGCGGCGGTTTCGGCCAGCCCGTAGCCGTCCAGCGCCATTTGATAAATGCGGCGCACCACGGCGGCGGCCTCCGGGTCGATCACCCAAAAGCGGGGATCGTCCGGGTTCTTGATGTACCCATAGGGCGGCGGGGGCAGCGGCACCCCGGAATTGCCTTTCATCTTGTTTACGATCCGGCGTTTCTTGGATATATCGCGGGCGTAGTATTCGTTAGAGTATTTTCCATAAAGAATGATGCTCTTACAGTTCCACAAATCCGACAAAATTGTAGTAGATTTTAATGTCACGCTCATCGTGTCCGTTGACTGTCTTACGCTCCCCGACCTCGATGCGCTTCACCACAGCCGCAAAAGCGTCGGACGGTCCAGTTCCTCCAGCTTGGAGTAGTCTCAGATGAGGGCCAGCCAATCGTCAGCGGCTTTTTCATCCTCTTGGCAGGTTTCCAACTGAGTGGACAGTTTCGTCCGCTGTTCCAGCTTCTCTGTGCGTTCATCTTCATACCGCTTCAGCAACTGGACACATACCGCCTCCGGGATCGCGCCCTTCACCTTGTCCTCGTAGGCCGCAACCACCAACTTCTCCAACTCCGTCAGCCGTTTATCCAGTGCGTCCATGGTTGCTTGAAGCGTTTTCCTCTGCTCCAGCCCGGCCCCGGCAGCGTTCCGTTGGGCCATAATCTTCTCTTTGAGGGTGTCAGGCTGGTTCTGTGCCAGCGCCGCTTTGAAACGGATGTCGATTAACAGCAGTTCGATCAGTACCCTCTGGTTGATGATGTGGCCTGAGCAGACAGTCTTTCCACCAGTGACATAGCGGTTACAGGCGTAACTCTGATAGGTGGAGGGGCTTCCGTCCTTGTGCTTCCGGCCATCCCTATAGTGCCGCATGGGGGATTGCAGTTCATGCAGAAAAGGACGCCTGTGAATAACGCTGTCTCTCCGGTCTTGCTGCTCCGAAATTTTGCTTTCCGGGCATCTAGCTCCCGCACCAAATCCCATGTCTCCTGCGAAATCAACGGCTCATGAGTGTTTTTCACCCTGATCCACTCGCTCTCCGGCTTGGCAATCTGCTTGTGAATCTTGTAGGACAGGTTACCCGTTTTATTCTGCACCATGTGGCCAAGATAAACCTCGTTGCGGAGAATGGATTTGACTGTGGGTGGCGTCCAGAAATCACCGTCCTTACGGATATTGGGCTTGTCCCGCCTCATGTAGTAGAAGATTGTGGGCGTTGGTACATTTTCTGCGTTCAGCGTGGTGGTGATTTTGCGGTAGCTGTACCCCTGGCAGCGTAAATCAAAAATGCATTTCACCACGGGAGCGGTCACTGGGTCAATGATAAGAACGTGTTTATCCTCCGGGCTTTTCAGATAGCCGATGGGTGCGTAGCAGCCGACATATTTTCCAGCCTTGAACGTGGACTGTTTGACGGCCCTGATTTTATTGCTGGTGTCTCGGGTATACAGATCATTCATCACATTTTTCAGAATAACCAGCATCTCATTGTTCTTGTGAATCGTATCCACACCGTCATTGAGGGCGATAAACCGGCAGCCCAAGGAGGGGAACACAACGTCCGTGTATTTGCCCGCCTCAATGTAATCCCGCCCCAACCGGGAGAGATCCTTACACGGCACCAGATTGATCTTTCCGGCGGTAGCATCCGCAATCAGGCGGTTGAAGCTCGGTCTGTCGAATGTCGTGCCGGAAACGCCGTCATCACAGTATGTGTCATACAAATTCCAGCCCTGCTCCCGCACATAGCGGCTGAGCATCTCGCGCTGAGATGAGATTTGTCAAGGATAAATTTTGCGAGGAAACATCTATTTGTGGCAAAAAATAGGATTGCCTATATTGGCGAGAATAGCTAATTCTAACTTATCGGTGCAGTATTCTGTCAATAGTACGCTTGAGTCTGCTTGTAATTACATAAAGAGGCTCTTTAGATGCGATAAGTCTTTCAACTATTCTGTCAACCGTGGATTCTCTTACAATACGTACCGCGCGATGGTTACTAGCAAGGTAATTCAGCATATTACTTATTGCAATTCCAAATATGCCTGGAAATATGATTGTTGAAATCGGAGATAATAAAGTTGTGCTACCTACGCCAAAAGGCACACTAAACAAAAAACCTTTTATCCATTCCATTCTCTTCTGAACATCTTGTTCTCTCTTGATAAATTCATTAAAGACAAAGGCCTCATCATATAGAATAGAAAATAAATCTTGAAAATCCTCCCATGCTTTATGCTTTCGAATAGTGTCAACGTCTTTGCTTGAAAGATACTTAATATCGTCAGAATCATTTATGATGTTAAGATTAATTAATACATTCATAAAAAATGTAGGATCATATGCACGGGTAGAACGGTATCCAATCTGGCTTGAAATTTCGTCAAATCGAATTTCATCAAAGTATGGGTTAAAGGCAGTTATAGCCGAATTTGCCAATGAACCACAGTAGTAATAAGCGCCAATCTGATTACTTACGAAAAAGGGATAGTATTTTTCTTTTATTTGTCCAGATTCTACTAAATCGAAGATTGCTTGGTTTATCTCTGGTAGGGTTAAATATGTAGCTTTCTGATCCTTCCTTTTATAAATCTCATCGCGAAGCTCAAATGCTGAGTGAATGAGCCATGTATTGCCCGTCTGCCGCGCTTTATTTAGGTTTGTGTCAACATATACATTATGAAATTGTGCGCGCTCCTGTTCATTATCCACGGAAATGAAATCGTTCTTATTGTGGAAAATCTGTGTTGCAATGTAGTCTGCTTTCCTTTGGTATTCCATGCGTAAAGGTTGACTCGTTATGGCTTCCGTCTTGTGATATAAATAATCTTCTAATGTATGATATCCGTTGTATAAGACAGTTTCTATTTTTCCATCTGCAATAAAACTGGAAAGGCCGTTTTTTATCATGTAAAGAGAATCTGCTTTAGCATCTAACAGATGAGAGGAAAGAACCAATACACGATCTGCCATCAACGTCAACAATTTAATATTTACAACATGATCTGTCGTAATTTTAAGTAATCCTCTGTTTTCCAAATCCAAATGTGGATAATATATTGTCGCCATCGCATTTCTTTCCTAACATAATAAAGATTTTCTGTTATGAACAGCCTTCTTGGCACGTCCGAATAATTTCACAGTAATTCTTTCATAATTTCTGTAAATTGATCTAATCTATAGGCCCCATCAATACCAAAATCCTTATTTCTGAATACCATAAAATAGCGATAGTTCGGCCCTGCCTGGGCTTGCCACTGACGGCCAAGTTCCAGCTTCATCCTGCTATCGCTGTTATCCCGGTCATCACCCTTGAACTCAATTAGCACCAGTTTTCCGGCCTTTGTCATGACCATAAAATCAGGATAATGGTTGATGTTCCCATTGAGCCAGAAACCCTTGCGGTCAATAATGCGGTGCCACCACTTAATGTTTCCGAGCCCCACCACAATGTCGATCAGGGTCCGCTCCTCCTGGTTCATATCGTTCTTTTCGGCATCATATAGGGAATACGGGATCGTATCTATCGTATCGGCAGGGGCAATGACCGGCGGCAAGGCATAGGACTCCCTGCATATCACCTTCCCGCTGTCCAGCCACTTCTTGAACTGAACCGCACGATACGCCTGTTCCAACCTGTCGATCTTGTCCTGGATTTTTCGCGCATAAGTGGGAATAGCAGTTTCCATCGCCGCCAACTCGTCCTCCGTCATGTTCTCTACCACGCGATGGACGTATGCACTGATCTCCTGGGCGGCATAGCGGTCGTTCCGGTTGAGGTGTCCGCAAATCAAAGAAACACATTGCTGCACCTTCTTCTCCGGCGGTAACTTAGCCAATCGTTCCCGGATATACTCGCTTTCCTCTTTGGAAGCCCGCATATATTTGGGGATTGCTTCCCCCTTCTCCTGAATATCCACCCGGTACATCTCGCCGGTGGCCAGCTCAAAGCTGATCTGCGCATCCTGTCCGCTGAGAGAAAAACCCTCCGACAGGTTCTCCGCCTCCAGCAGCTCATATTCTCCGCCAAACAGATCGGGCGTACCCTTGAGGAAAAACTGCGGAATACGCAAAGCAGACGCTTCCGCAACAAACTGAGGCTGCATAGCGTTCTGGTTCAACATTTCTCCCAGTTCCCCTCCCCAAAAGCCGGAATTGCCGCTGTTCTTCATCTCCGTATCGTAGCTGTCCGCCTGGCGTTGCGCGTCCTGGAGCATATCGCCAAGGGGAGAATCCGCTTGCCCTGTTTTGTTCTCCAGCGCCTGCTTTACTGCCTCTGTGTCAACATCGTCAAACGAATCCGTCTCCGAAGCAGGCGCATTTCCACCTAATTCCATCTGCTCTGTTTCATTCTGCTTGGGCGCGGGAGCAGGCTCAGGTACTTCGCCTATCCGAAAATCCTTCCGGCTGAATCCCGCCATGTTTAGGCCGCTCACGATACTGTCCAAGGTATTTCGGAAATCATTGGAGCAGGTCAACACGTAAGAGGTATTCAGCAGCGGGGAGCTGTGCCGCTTTGCGTAGGGCTGGCGGAGGATACGGCCTAAAATCTGCTCCACATCCACTTTGGAGGTTTTATTGGCCAGCGAGGCCAGAATGTACGCAAAGGGACAGTCCCACCCTTCCTTGAGGGCATTGACCGTGATAATGTACCGGATGGGGCAATCCCGGCTCATGAGGTCCGTTTTCCCAAGCTCGTCCACCTTGGAGGTCTTGACCGCGATTTCCTCTTTCGGAATCCCCATATCTACCAGCATGGCCTTGATCTTGTCAAAGGTTTCGCTGTCCTCACTGACCTTGGGCTGGGCCTGGAACAAGACAATGGGCCGGATGTACGCCCCGCCCGCCTGTTCCTCCGCGATTGCCTGTTGCTCAATGCTACCACGGAGCTGGATGGCGTCCTGGATCACGCTTTGGCGGGAGGTGCGATTGTACACCACCACTGGGAGCTTCACCATGTTCTCCTTTTTCAACTCCCGCGCGTCCACATAAGAGAGGATATTGCTGTTTTTCCTGGGGGTTGCGGTGAGGTCCAGCACAAAGGACGGATTCAGATTATTCAGCATCTCCACGCTTAAATCCGACCCAGCGTTATGGCTCTCGTCTACTACTGCCACGGGGGACAAATGCCGCAGTACCTGAATCAAGGCCGTGTCCGGCGTGTCGGCCAGCAGTACGGAGTCATCCTTGAAATACTGAGCAAATTTCAGAAGATTCCCGTTCTCCTGATAGACCTTGCGCACATCCTTTTTCTTGCTGTCGATCCGCAGGGAAGCGTAGCTCAGCACACAGACCGTCAGCATTTCCCGGACGGTATCCGGGGAGAACTGCTGGCCGCTCAGGAGCATTTCTTTCGTGTATACGCCCACCCGCCCGGAAAAATCCGAATTCAGCCGCAGGCGGTATTCGTGATCCGGGTTGGACAGGTTTCGGATAGTCTGTGTGAGAATGGAGTCCGACGGCACAAGCCACACGACAACCTGGTGCTTGTCCATGGGCATGGTGTCGAAAATGCGTTTGAGGGCGGCACAGGCCATGAAGGTCTTTCCGCCGCCGGTGGGAACTTTTGTGCAGACATGGGGAACGCCGGGAATGGCGGACTTGTAGGCCGGTACGCCACCCAATCCCACGGCGATGTCTTTATCCATCCAGTAGCTTTTCCAGGCGGCGAACATATCGCCGTCCCGGTTCAGATGGCCCAGATAGGAGGTCAGATCGTCCATAACCTGCTTTTGGTAGGTTTTCAGCTCCATAACGCCGCCTCCTTACAGTTTCGAGATGTCCCGTGGGATTTTTTTGAACGTGATATGCCACCGCTCCAGTTCCGCTTGGCTCAGTGTGCATTGGTCGGCGTAAATGGTATACCGCCCCGCTTTGGTTTTGATGCTCCCCAGGAAGTCGCGGCTTAACGTGGTGAGGCTGTCCCGCTCATAAAAGAAATAGTAGGCGCTGTCCAGATGAACGCCCATGTAATATGGCTCGTCCTCCTTGGCTGGTTCAATGGCGGATTTTGTCTCCATGAAATAGACGTACTCCCGGATTTTCTCCGCGCCAACGTCCTCATTCAGATTGCCGTTAGGCAGGAGGAGAACAGGGCCGAGATCGTAGAAGGTGAAGTCACCGCAAGTCCCCTCCACGGCGTTTTTGCCCTCGCCATAACCGTCAATGACCCGTTTGACCCGTTCGGCGGTAATGCTCTCGGCGTAGTCCATCATTTCCACCAAAATGAATTTACGGTGTCCGCCGTCAGCCTTGTTCATGTTGAGGACAGCATGGGCGGTGGTACCGGAACCGGAGAAAGAGTCGAGAATAAGCAGATTCTTATCCCCAGCAATCTGCAAAATCCGCTCGATAAGGCGCGAGGGCTTTGGCGTTTCGATTGGAGCAATGCCATTAAAAATGGCTTTCAATTCTTTTTTTGCTTCATCTGTATGTCCCACTTCGTTATACGGCCATAAATTGGTTGCAAGTTTCCCAGAGTTGTCTTTTTTGTGGTTTTTGAATCGAATACCGCCCCTTCCTTTAGATGTGAAATAATATGCCGGCCAATTGCCTGCATCGTATCGGTGTTGTGCCGATTCTTGGGCTTCTTCTAACGGTTGTGCAAGCATCACAGCCTTTACATCAACCCTAACTTCGTCAACACTAATGTTACACAGCCTTGCACGTTTGTCTACGTCATTAATGTCACGTAATTCGTACTTTGCCCACTCGTTCATTCTTGACAATACTTGAAGCTGTTCGTCTTTCCAATGACGGCCAGCAGCAGGGTAGAGCAGTTTTCCAGTAATCGGGTGCTGAATAGCGTAGACCATACCTTGATGGTCAGATGCACCGGCAGCTGAGACATCACCAGACTGCCAAGGGATAGGATCATTGTCAGGGCTATCGTGTCGTGCATCCATTTCAGATGTTCGTTCTAATTTGGAGGGGGTCCAACTCCCAGCTTTTTTGGCATATACCAAAATACTATCGGTTTCGTATGGAATTCCCAGTGTATCGTTGCGTGGTGAATATGTCTTTTGCCATATGATATTTGCAACAAAATTGAGGCCCCCAAAGATTTCATCGCACACACATTTCAAGCTGTAAAGTTCATTGTCATCAATGCTGATAAAAATGGCACCGTCCTCCGCCAACAGCCGTTGGAGCAGCTTCAGCCGGGGATACATCATGCACAGCCATTTGTCATGGCGGCTCAGGTCCTCGCCTTCCTTGCCTACTACCTCGCCCAGCCACTTTTTAATCCTGGGGTCGTTTACGTTGTCGTTATACACCCAGCCCTCGTTGCCCGTGTTGTAGGGCGGATCAATATAGATGCACTTGACCCTCCCCTCATACCGGGGCAGCAGGGCCTTGAGCGCCTCCAGATTGTCTCCACGGATAATCATGTTGTCGCTCGTCGTAGCGTTGTATGTATACTGCTCATCCAAAACCCGGTAGGGGACCTCCAGGTGGTGGTTGACTACTTTGTCTTTGCCGATCCATTCAAGCGTTGGCATTATGTTATCCTCCTGCAAACTTGCAGTTATATCTGTGCCTGATGAACTTTGGATGGCTACATTCGCGTAGTCATCCAAAGTATGCACGGTTTTATCAACTAATCAGGCGAGAAATTATGTACCTAGAAATAACACTAATTTCACCCATATTAGCAGAATGCCTGGCTAATAACTGTTGCAAATCAGAAACACTCGAGAAACTGCTTCCGATTATTTGTATTATTCGATCAATGTCTCCTTCATATATGCCCATATCTTTCAACATCTTTTTGCTAGGGGAGTTTAAGTAATAAAGCATCTCTATATTTTTCATGAGCCGATTATGCACTGTAGATATTAATACAGAGGAAACATGATCACACTCCATGAAGTAACAGATAAGATCAACCTTGCTATAAAAATCGAATTCAATATAACTCGACTTGTAACGTATCGTGGTGTTAATCAATTTAGAAACATTCTCATTCGGGTAAGCACTTAGTGTAGCATCTACGACTTCTCGGACTGTTTGACGGTATTTGTATGTAAGTCTATTTATAATAAAAGTATTTAGCCTAAAATCACGCTTTTTCATTCCGATAATTTCGCACAGTATACGAATAAGCTCTATCTTACTTTGCGCGGGGTCTACGGTCTGCCTATGCAGAACGTCAAGTAATTGGGCTTTATATCTATAATAATTAGAAAGCAAGAATTGAACTGTAGAAAAGCGATGTTTCCTAGCAATCTTCTCCTTGTATTCATCATAAGTAATTGCAAGCTGTTTCAATACATTTACAAATTCGGGGTGGGCGGTATAATTTCCAAAGTTAATATCCATGTCAATGCTATTATCGGTTAACTCAAATTCTATCGATTTTACTGCTTGATTTTTTTCATATGAAGGGTCGCTTGGCGTTTTAATGTAGTGAGCAATTCCCAGATAGTGTTGATAAAGACGCCCGGTTCTTCCAACGAGATTGTAAAAATCAAAAGCGTCAAACACTTTATCATAGCTTCTATATGGCTTTGTAATAATAATATTCTTCGCAGTAGTATTGACTCCCTCGAGTAAAGTGGATGTGCATATTAATCGAGAATAATTAGATTGAAGGTTGTTGAACAATCCCAATTCTAGCATTCTAATCCCAAGAGGTAATTGCCCATGATGGACAAGAAACCCCTTTTCAAGCGCCTTTATAATCGACCATTGCGGATGTATTTCTCTCCTTCCCCAAGAGATAAATTCACTTAATATAGGGTTTTCGTCTAACTCTAATGCGGAATACTCAAGCGATGTTTGATTAATAAACTGATCAATCTGAACAACGGTGGGAAAATAGATTAATGTATTATCTTTTAACGGGATGGATTCTAAAATTTTGTCTGTATATATCACACGTTCAGGCTCACTGAGAATATCATACACTTTTACATCGTTTACTACAGGAGAGTAATTGGTTGAATAAAAAGCCGGGACATCATCAAGCCTCTCTAAATGTTCCACGCCACTAATAAATGGTGCCAATAAGACGTATTTGCTACTTCTTTTTACCATATTATAGTAAGCAATATTCAATATCAAAACGCGCTCATTAGATGTATCTTTCTGTAACTTGTATACTTCATCAATAACCAAGAAATCTATCGACTCAAACAAAGAAACCGTATTTTCATCAATAACTCTATCGTGTGTCACAATGAAAATATTATTTTGTGAAAAATCATATATTTTATCAGGATCAATGGACAAGTAGATATTATAATTAGAAAACTTTTCTTTATATTGACGTATAATTTTCTGTTTATACTCATCTATTAACGCTAATGTTGGTACGACCATAACCACATTTTGAGGCCGCTCGCGACAAATATATTCAAAAACAACAAATGTCTTTCCAAAACTGGTCGGTGCACTGAATATTAAACCTCGGTTCTGTGCAATTAATGACAATATCTTCCGTTGTTCCGGGTGGAGTGCAATTTTATCATCCAGAGCAGATGTAGCGAAGGCACTATAAACTAAAGAGTCAAATGAATACTGACGCGAATACATTGTTAAACCCAACGCATATAACGATTCTGCATTATTTATCGCAAACTCGGTTTTATCCATTCTCTTATCTAATTCCCGGATATATTTTTCACGATATACTTGAATGTCATCAAATGACAGCTCGTTTCGCTCGGTATCCATTAGACTTATCCACCGCTTTCCGCATAATTATATCCATCATTTTTGCCTTATCAATAATAGGAAGTGATATAAGCAGGTACTCAGTCTCCAGTCCAAAATAATTTTGGTGAACAATGCCTGTATTCATCTTCTTTAAATACGTCTCAATGTTATTATCTTTTTCGCTGTTTCCGTGTGCAATAAATACTGGAACACATATTTTTTTAATACTCGCAGATTTCACAAATTCCCCGAACGTCATGCAAATATCAGTATGTTCTTTAAATATGTTTAGAAATTCATCTGATAGGTTAAAAGCGTCATTATTAGAAAGTACCAATTTATATTCTTCAGAAATTTGTTGTTCATAGTCCAAAAGTGAACGGTTTATTAGTGCAATGGCATTGTCAATATTTTTGCAAACTTTAGATTCACCAAATAAAATAGTATTACTTACAGGATCAAAGAAAAGTGCATCTATCCCAAATACGCTCATATTTCTGTCTGTCGTACATCGAAATTTAGGAATAATGCAATGTACTTTATAGTAGCTAGACAACAAAACATGAAATGTGTATTCACCGATTTTGCCAATTTTATCTTTTTGAACCAAAGTCCGTCCATCTATATCAACAAATTTAAATTCTGCGCCAAGAATATCCCGAACTTCATTGGAAACATTATCGAAGGTTAGCAATTCCAATTCATTGTTTAGGAAGGAGCCAATTGTCGAATATAGCTTTTTATATATTTGCGGGGTTGGTGAAAATGGAATTTGAGTCATAGTATTTGCGTAATTCAGAAGATTTGTCTCGCTCAAGATATAGTCAGCCAGCCCATTCATAAAAGCATCTGCATGGGTACAGTTCGCATATAAGAAAGAATTTGCATCAGCATATTTATAGACAGTAAATTGGTCAAACGTTTCTGATGTAATCATAATCGTATCCCCAAGCAATATTTCCTTCATCCAAAAGTCACAGCTACTTTGTATCTTGCTCTTCCAATAGATTCAGGAGTCGAACTCACCTACATCTGTTCATCGCAAAGAGTGCTGCAAATGAATAATTTTATCTATATATTCGTGGTCCGATGTGACAGTGACTTAATTATTGTTTGAACCATCAACTTTTCCCATATAAAATTGTTTCCCCAAAATCTTATCACAGACTGCTTTCAAGTTTTGTGTTTCTATGACATCAATACTAATAAAAATAACTCCATCCCCTGTCAGTAGCCGCTGAAGCAATTTCGGTCGGGGATAATCATGCGCAGCCATTTATCATAGCGACTCAAATCTTCGCTTTCTTTACCTACTACCTCACCCAGCCACCTCTTGATTCTTAGGTCATTTACGCTGTCGTTATGCACTCAACCCTCGTTGCCCGAGTTATAGGGCGGATCAATATAGATGCAATTGACCTTCCCATTTATACCGGGGCAACAACACCTTGAGCGCCTCCAGATTGTCCCCACGGATAATCATGTTCTCGCTTGCCTTGGCGTTGCATATATACTGTTCCTCCAAAACCCGGTAGGGGACCTCCAGGTGATGGTTGACTTCTTTATCTTTCCCAATCCTTTCAAGTGTGGGCATAAATCTCTCTCCCGTTCCGCATTATAAAAAAGCCAAATCAGAATCAGTAAACTCGCCGCTTCTCTTCAAGAGCTTTTTCAGGCACGCCTTGAATGTTGCTTTCGCTGCGCTGCCCATCGCTTCACGGGCATAAACGAATCCGACAATGATACGGAGCTGCCTTCCTGTATCCTCAACTGTAATTTGATCATAAAATTCATGGTCAACAGGATATATACACAAACCGGTAATAAGTGCCGTTTTGTTAATAAAATCAGAATATTCCCGCAGATATTCCTGGAGTGTATTCCACATAGTTGCTTTGTTATGAGTGCCAATGGCATCAAGCGCTTTTTGACTCTTGATTCCTGCTGTTATAACAGTATGCGTCAATTCTGCCGCAGTTTTTGCAAGCTCCGCAGCTTTTAAGGCAATACCGCACAATCCCCCCAAAAGGAAGGGAACAACCGAAAAGTAGGGAAGAACTGAAATATTCTCCAGGAAGAGGGGGTGCAGGCAGACTGAATCAAGCCGCCAGGCAGGGCCTGTCAGCCAAAATCAGATTTGCCAGAGCAAACACCATATTCAGTTTGGCGGTCTGCTTTTGCAGACCCCGATACCGTGTCTTCCGGTATCGGAATCTGCCCTTGACTACCGCGAAAATATGCTCGACTTTAGCTCTGACAGAGGACTTCTCCCGCTCGCGGCGCTTCACCTGAGCCTTGGAACGAGTGGGCAGGTTCTTTGCCTGTGAAGGACGCCGGTTGATTTTGTAACGGATCTTTTTGCCTTTCCTGTTCCGCAGTACAGCGCCTTCCCGCTTTTCTGCCCCAAGGTATCCGCTGTCGCCATAGACGGTATCTTCCTCACCGGTTACCAGTTCCGCCATCATCATTACATCGTGGACATTGGCAGCGGTAACCTTCAAGGTGTGCACCAGCCCGGTGTCTCCATCTACGCCAACATGCGCCTTGTAGCCAAAGTGCCAGGTGTTCCCCTTCTTCGTGGAATGGGCCTCCGTGTCCCGTTTCTTCTCCCTGTTTTTGGTACTGGTGGGTGCGGAGATCAGCGTGGAATCCACGATCGTTCCCTTTTTCAGCAGCAGTCCTCGCTCCTGCAGCAGTACGGCCACTTGGGCAAACAGCTTTTCCTGTATCCCATTGCGGATCAGCAGGTTCCGGAATCGCCCCAGCGTGTCTCCGTCCGGTACCTGATTGCTGGAATCCACCCCGCAGAAATCGGAAAACGCCCGGCTGTCGATCACTTCCGCCACCGTTCCCTCATCTGACAGCGTGTACAGATTTTGCAGCACATACAGCCGCAGCATCAACTCAATCCCGTAGGGCTTGTTCCCGCGCTCTCCTTTATAATAGCACGGCCTGATTTCTCCTACCCATTCTCCCCACGGTATCAGTCGATCCATCTGCTCCAAAAATTCTTTCTTCTTTGTCCGTGCCTGCGACAGCTCGTCCATCAGGCCGGATAGGCTTATCTGTTTATCCATGTCCCTATTCTACCATATTTTTTCCCCGGCGTATTTGGTTTGTGCGGTGTTGCCTTAATGACTTTTCCTTGTATTGAATTTGAAATTCTTGAAGAGTGCTTTCCATTTTCAATTCTCACTTACATGTAAAGCTTGTATGTAAATCTTGGGAAAATTATAGCACAACAGCCTCCGATTATCAATTCATTTGTGATATTTTCACTATTTTACGCTTTGCTTGTTACGTGAGGCAAAATTGAGATCCGAATTGCCCCCTGGCGTTCTCGTTTTTTCGCATACTCCACCAAATCCCGCGCATTACCCGAATGCCATACATAAGCAATCAGATAATCGCTGTTCTCCACCATATACCGGTTGGCCCGGACAATAGCGGCCCGCTTGGGGACCGTTTCCATCCCAGGCGGGTAGAACGTACCGTCAAAGCCGGGTGGTGTTGGAGTGGGTCGGTCATAGGGATGGTAGGGCAGCAGCAGAGTGAGCGTCACCTCCGGGTGGCGCTTCTTTGCTGCTTTGACGCACTTTGCCGCCATGCTATCAAAACGTCCATACCGTCCTACAACAAAATCGGTCACGCCGTATTCGGTTACGTGGCGTTCAACCTCGGCAGTCAGTTCACCCATTAGTGTCTCAGGGGCCTCACGGTGTCCAATAAAGAAACAGCTCGACATAGTATCTCTCCTCATCATCTGCGATATATCGTAAGTTCATTATAGCATAGATTTTGCGTTTGGGATATATCCTACACGATAAATCGCAAATTTGGCTAAAATAGGAGCATCACACAGGAGGGAGTGATGCCGCAATGAATGCCAAGACAGCGGTTGCTCGCCGCATCCATGCGCTATGCCTGGAGCGGAATATCGCAATCAACGCCCTTGCCAACCAATGCGGCGTTGCGCCCTCCACGATTTACAGTATGCTGAACACCAAAAGCAAGAATCCGGGCATAGTCTCCATTCAAAAAATTTGTGATGGCCTGGAAATCAGCGTTCGTGAATTTTTCGATGATCCACTGTTTGAAAATCTTGAACCTGAGATCAAGTAGCCAGCCAGGATCGTCACCGCTCCTGGCTATACTCTTTCTTATGACTTTCCCTATGCTGCTGTCCCTGCAACTGTTGTAGCGTTCGGCGGATAGACGCCGGTTCCGTTGACTCATCCAACATTTCGGCGACATCCTTTCGGCTCTGCGCCAGCGTCCCAGGATCAAACTTCTTGTCATAGGCAACTTGCAGCCGCTGGGCTGTTTCCCGCTCTTTGTCAGGCCGGATAGTGTGACGGGCAGTATCCAGTTCCACGGCATCCATATCCGCCGCCTGTTGTTGAAGCTCGGCGTACTGTGCCAGCGCTACATCCAGTTCGGCAGTATATTTTCCCTCCTGTTGGTTCAGCATTTCCAGAGAAGACTCCATGGACGCAATATGTTGTTTGATCTCGTTCATGCCATGATCGTCCGCACAGTTAAGCTGATTGAGCAGCAGAGCCTTCTCGCTTTTCAATTCCTCAATATCTTCTGTCAGACCGGCGATTTTTGAGGCCAATTCCCGATGCCGGAATACCTGGATTGCCGGGGT
>ERZ808028.1026-NODE-1026-length-18588-cov-4.234023_pt1 | contig 18588 bp, 12 predicted proteins | sample MGYA00380184_ERZ808028 | MGnify/ENA primary metagenome ERZ808028 (study PRJEB31490, sample SAMN06133397) | mouse gut metagenome | isolation source: J8_1 | host: mice | place: China: Chengdu | collected 2015-05 ...
GGGTTGCCGAGCAGAGCCATTGCAATTCCGAGCCGCTGTTTCATGCCGAGCGAGTATTGCCTGACCTTTTTGTCTTTCTGCTCATAAAGCCGTACGGTGTTTAGCGCTTTTTCAATTTCCGCGGCGGGAACTTTTTTGAGTTTTGCAATAATCTGAAGGTTTTCCAGTCCCGTCAGGTGCCCGTAATAGCTTGGATTTTCAATCAGACTCCCCGTGTGGGCAAGAATGGACAGGCGGTTTTGCTCCGTCATTTTCTGCCCGAAAAAGGTGATTGTGCCGTTTGTCGGCTTGAGCAGACCGAGCAGCAGTTTTAATGTTGTCGTCTTGCCTGCGCCATTCGGACCAAGAAAGCCGTAGACGCAGCCCTCGGGAATTGCCAGGTCAAGACTGCTGACGCGCATAGCTGCGCCACTGCCTTTGGTAAGGTTTTTCGTTTCAATAATGTTCATGGTGGTTTCGTCCTTTCTGTTAGAGTAACAGCAAATTTTGATTGCTTTCAACAGAAATCATAAAACCGTTACATTAAAGGAACATGAATGTTACCTTATAATTACCTTAATTTTTGCAAAAATAAATGCAAGCCCCAATAATCCGTATTATAATGAATACAAACCAATATAGATACAAATTGGACAACAGAAGGAAGGTTTGGAAACATGACACTTTATGACAGCAAAATACTTCTAGTCGACGACGAAGCGCCGCTTTTGAAAATGTTGAAAGACTTGCTTAAAAATGACGGCTTTTGGCGCGTAGACACAGCGGCAGACAGTGCGCAGGCAATAGCGCGTATTGAAAAAAACGAATACCATCTGCTGATTTTGGACGTCATGCTCCCCGACGGCGACGGTTTTCACCTGTTTGAAAAAATGAAGAAAATAAAAAGAAATGACATCTGTGTCATATTTCTTTCGGCGCGTGATGAGGACAGGGCAAGACTGCGTGGACTGGGACTGGGGGCGGACGATTACGTCACAAAGCCGTTTCTTCCCGAAGAACTGTTGCTCAGAATCAAATCCGTCTTAAAACGCACTTATCATATTGATGCCGAAAACGCGGTGGACAAAATCGGAAAAGCCACCGTCGATTGGAATGCAGGCACAATTAATGCAGGAGAAGAATGCTATGCGCTCACGGCAAAAGAGTATGTACTTTTGAAAAAACTGTGCGAAAATAAAGGGCGCATTCTGTCGATTAACACGCTCTGCGATACGCTATGGCCCGATGGCAGTTATGGTTATGAAAATTCGCTGATGGTGCATATCAGGCATCTGCGCGAAAAAATTGAGGAAAATCCGTCCAAACCCGCGCATCTGCTCAACATCAGAGGTTTAGGATATAAGCTAAAGGATTAAAAGCGAAAGGTACATGGTTAAAAACGTGAAAAAGCTCGAAAGTAATATTTACAATATTATAAAATACATTGTACTGACAATCGGAACACTGTTTTTTCTGTTTATTGCAGACATTTTCGTACTGGCATATATTCAGTCAAAGGATAGTATCATGGATGTCCATGTCGAATATGTGGCAGATTGTCTTGAAAAAAATACGGATGAATACGGAATAAACCATTATGATTTGACGCAGGATTGTAAGGATTATGTGGATGCTCATAACGGATTTGTGTTTTTGCTGGACAACGGCGGTACCGTGCTGTGGGAGTATTGTATGCCAAAGGAACTGCCGCGGCAGTACACAATAGCAGATGCGGTGAAATTTTCGCGGTATTATTTACAGGATTATCCCGTCTACACGCATATCACGGATAACGGAATCGTGGTCTTCGGAACGGAAAAAGGAAAGACATGGAAATACACACTGACCTATCAGGGAGCAACCGTTGTAACATATTTTTACGCTTTGCCAAGCATGTTAATCGTAAATATAGCAGTACTAATCGCCATCCTGTTTATTAGCGTAAAACAGGATCACCGCAGGCGTGAAATGGAGCGCACGACATGGATTGCCGGCGTGTCACACGACATCCGCACACCGCTGTCCTTAGTGATAGGGTACGCCGACGAAATTTTGCATATTGCACAGAACACCGGCAAAACCATGATTCAGCAAAATATGACACATGTGTCAGAAAATGAAGACGGCATTTTCCGCCGTGCACAGGCGATAGAGGAACAGGCAGTACGCATTAAAGATTTAGTCACCAACCTGAATACGGAAAATAAGCTTACTTATGGAATGGGAAGCTGGAAAAAGGAACCGGTTTTACTGCCCGCAGTTATTCGTGATACAATCTGTGAAATCGTAAATAGGAATATTGACGAAAAATATGACATTTGTGTCAGTATTTCCGAAGAATTGGAGCAGCTGTCCGTCAAAGGCGATCAGGAGCTGATAAAACGGATGATTGAAAATTTAGTGAACAATTCCATTATTCACAATCCGCAGGGCTGCAAAATCGCGGTATTTCTCACAAAAATACGGCATTGCGTGTCAAACAAATATATACTGGAGTTTTCGGACAACGGCTGTGGCGTAAGCGGGGAACAGCTGAGGCGTTTTAATGCAAAGATAAAATCAAACAAACTCCCCGAACATGGACTCGGTATCCGTCTTGTGCGGCAGATTGCGGCGTTTCATCATTGGCGTGTGCAGTTTGATAAAAGTAAAAGCAACGGGTTCTGCTGTAGGATTATAATACCGAAACGGTAACAATATTGGCTTATGAAGTTAAGGATAATCTTAATATCAGAAGATACGGCTCGTAACAGTTTAGCCCAGGATTTTGCACTTGCTGTAAGGTCCTGGGCTAAACTGTTACTACGGCTCAAAAAGGTTTAAAACTATCATAGTAATTGTGCAAATCCTATGCTATACTAAATTTAAAAGAATATAATTTACCGTGAAACGAATACAGTCTGTCTGCACGTTTTACGGTATTTTTGTGGGAAAAAAGGAGCAAAGCACATATGAAGATTGTAGTCTGCGACGACGACGAGGAGGATTTGGCAAAGATTGAAAGGCTGCTGACAAGCTATAGGCAAGCCAATTCAAATATAAGACTTGACATAGAGAAGTTCTTAGATGCCGAAACACTCTATCAGAAAATACAAACAGAAGACTTGGCAGACATTTATATATTAGACATGATTATGTCAAAAAAGACGGGAATTGATATTGGGAGCGAAATCCGGCGTATCGGCAGGGAAAGCGTTATTGTCTATATTACTTCATCGGACGATTTTGCATTTCAGGCATATGGTGTGCGTGCCATACGGTATCTGTTAAAGCCGGTCAGCGAAGAGCAGTTTTTTGAGGCGCTTGATTATGCGCTGTCCCTTACCAAAACGGAAAAGGAGCTCATTTATTCGGTAAAGACAAAAAACGGGCTTGTGGCAGTACCATATTCTAAAATCGAGTATATTGAGAATTATTCCCGTGTACTGAACATTTGGCTGACGGATGGTGAATTAATTAAGAGCATTTTTATTAGAAAATCGTTTAATGATGAAATTAAGGAAATCGCAGAAGATAAGAATTTTATACAGGTTCACAAATCTTTTTTAATTAATATGCTATATGTTAAAAAATTAACACAGAAAACTGTACTGATGGAAAGCGGAAAAAGTATTCCGGTTAGCAAAAACAGGGCGGCAGATGTTAAGAAGGAATATCTTCTTTTTGTTACGGAATATTACAGGTAGGAGGCGCAAACCGTGTATTATAACAATATGTACTATATGATAAGTCATATTTTCCTGATGCTGTTTCTGTACCTGTTTATTGCGTGCCGCTATTCCAGGAGGAAGGCGGCGGTTATCTGTGTGCTTGCCTTTGTTACATTGTGCGTAACGGACTGCATTAAATTGAACGCATTTCCGGACAGTGACGGGTGTTATACATTTGTGACAATTTTTCAGATATTCGTGGTACAGTTTACGGGACTTTTTCTGTCGCAAAAAAGGGACAGCAAGGCGCTTTTTGCAGGTCTGAGCGCCTCCAATTATGTGATTGTGGGAAGTGTTGCCGCGACTGTGTTTGACATTTGGACAGGTAATGCGGCTGTTTCTTTGGCAGGAAGCTTTGCGGTTCATGCCGGTATTTTGTTTATTTTGTATCGGAGAACCCGGGAGATTTGGCTTAAATTTCAATTTAAGGAATCGGTTAAGAACTGGTGGGAGCTGTGCCTGATTCCGGTGCTTTTTTATTGCAGTTTTTCCTACTTTGCCTTTTTCCCGAATTCGCTGTATGACATTCCGGAAAATATTATTGGTGTCATGGTGCTTATCGTGACAATGCTGACGTCGTATGTGGTTGCGTTCCGGTATGTGGAGAGTGAATCCGACCGAGCAGATACCTATTGGAAAAACGTGATGTTTGAAGCATATATTAAAGGATTGGAAAACCAGTATTATTCAGTGGAGCAGTCGGAAAAAAATCTGCGCATTCTACGGCATGACATGCGTCACTATTCCAATATGATTGACGCATTTTTAGAGCAGGGGGAGTATGGCGAGATTAAGCGTGTGACGGCGCATATCAACACAGTTGTGGATGAGAATAAAATCAAAAAGCATTGCGAGAATTTGATTGTGAATACCATCCTTTCCCATGTTATGGAAAAGGCGGATTCTTTGAATGTTGTGGTGCGGGGGGATATTGTCGTCGCAAAAGAGATTCCGGTCAATGGTTATGAGTTCGCGCTGGTGCTTGCCAATCTTTTTGAGAATGCAATGGACTGTGTGAGGGATTTTGAGAATGAGCGGAAGTTTGTGGATGTGAAGATCCGGTGTGAGGATGACCACTTGCTGATTCAGATGAAAAACGAATATGAAGCGGAGATTTTGTTTGATTCCTACACTGGTTTGCCAAAGAGCAGAAAGGGAGGAAATCATGGTTGGGGGATGCAGAGCGTTCAGGCATTTTCGGATAAAATCGGCGGAGACATCAGTTGTTATTGTGAGGGAAAGATGTTTTGTATAATGCTGTTTGCGAAATTTTAGCCTTTTTTGCGAAGAAAATGACATTATAACGTGCATTTGGGTATGATATAATAGAAAAGGGATTATTTTAGAACCCCCTTCTAAACCATCTCCGGAAGAATGCCCGAATAGGGCATTCTTCCCCGTATAAGAGAAGATAGGCATTAGAAAGAATGAGGGATTTCTATGCAGAAAACATTCATCAAATATACTGCCGCGATTATGACGCTGGCTATTCTTTTGATACTTTTTATTAATTTTCTGCTTAGCAGGCGCACGCTTGAAAATCAGCAGTTCAATACTTTTTACACGAAAATAGAGCAGGTTATCCACACATTGGAAAACAATCGCATGGAACTTGCATTAATTAAGGAAAACCTGGATGAGGACTACCTCATCAGGGCGCGGGCGGCTGCTTATGTGATGGAGCGGCAGGAGGAAATAATTACGGATGTACCTCAGATGCAGTACTTGGCAAGGCTTTTGAATGTGGATGAGCTGCACGTTATTGATGAGAACGGTATCATTGCGTATGGCTCCGTTTCTCAATATGTTGGGATTGACATGGCGGATCATGAACAGACACGCCCTTTTCTTGATCTCTTGGAAAGTACGGAAGAAGATGCATATTTTATTCAGGAGCCGCAGCCTAATGCGGCGGAGGATAAGGTGATGCAGTATGTGGGTGTTGCGAGGAAAGGACAAAAAGGCGTTGTACAGGTCGGATTTGTACCGGAGCGGCAGCTGGAGGCGCAGTCGAGAAATACATATGATTACATTTTCTCAAGATTTCCGATGGATGTGGACGAGGAGCTTTTTGTGCTTGACCGTACCACGGGGGAAATTTTGGGACATTCCGGAACAATGGAGCAGACGTTTACAGAGGAATGCTATCAGTTGGATGTTCTTTTGCGCTGTATGAAAGGCGCGTATCAAAAAGGAGCGGACGGCAGACGGCGCTATGTGGTGAGCCGGAGTTATGATGATGTGCTGATATGCGCCGCACTTCCGGCGGACGTGATATTTCGCAAACTGATGGAGAATACATTTTACACTTTGATTTATCTTTTGTTTGTCGAGGCGGTGGTTATTCTGCTTTTGTACTGTCTTGCAAAATGGAAGGTAACGAACGGGATACACCGCATTATAGATAACCTTTCATCCATAACGGAAGGAAATCTTGACACAACGGTGGAGGTGGGCGGCAACCGCGAGTTTGAGGAATTAAGCGGCGGCATAAATACAATGGTAAAGAGCATTATCAACCTGTCCGACCGGATTTCTGCCATTATTGACATCAGCGGAATTCCGCTGGCGGCGTATGAATACGGCAGTGGAGAGGAACATGTGTTTGCAACATCGGGAATTGGAAAGCTGCTGGAAATTCCCACAGAGAAGGTTAAAGAGCTTTGCCGTAATGCGGACGCGTTTGACCGCTATATGTGTTGGATTACGCGGGATGCCGTGGAGGGTGAGGAGGACGTGTACCGGATTAATGACAGGAAATATATCCGGATTCATATGTCTGAAGCGCAGAAACGCAAGTTGGGCGTTATCACGGACGTGACGACGGATATGATGGAAAAGAGCCGCATGCGCTACGAAAATACGCATGATGCGCTGACAAGACTTTATAAATACCGCCATTTTCAGCAGTTGGCAAAGGAAATCCTGGAAAATATGCCGCAGGGAAAAGTCTGCGCAGTTGTAATGCTGGATTTGGATTATTTTAAGGGAATTAACGACACGTACGGGCATGATGTCGGAGACCGCTATCTTCAGAGCTTTGCCGCAGTTATGAACGCGATGCCGCAGGAACATTTTCTGACGGCAAGGCGTTCCGGAGATGAGTTCTGTATGATGATTTATGATTGTGACGGCAGGGCGGATGTTGTTGCACAATTAGATGAATTTTACAGAAGGCTTGGAGAAAACACGGTTGCATTGTCAAAGACAGAGGAGCGCATTATCAGCGCATCCGCAGGATTTGCGTGGACCGCGGATTCCGGCGTAGAGTTGTCGGCACTTTTAAGCCACGCAGACGAGGCGCTTTATGAGGTGAAGAAAACAACCAAAGGGACGTATGGGGAGTATTAACAGATAGCGGGGGTACCGGAAGCAGTAAGACGTTCGGTGTCCCCGCATTAAATTTTTCTAATGTAACAAATAATTTAGTAAATTAAATAAAACAGTTGTTTGCATAACTTGGATGTGTTATACTGTTTTTATTAAATATCCAAAACAGCGAAAGCTGACAAATAAAATCATGGCATATCGCCGTAAATTCACACAAATTTTACTTATATTCCAAAGAAATTCAATTGAAACAAACAAAAGGAGCTATTATAATGATGGTAATACCACTAAAGTATGATTTCTGCATGAAAGAAATTATGGAAAATGAAATCGTGCGAAAACATTTCATCAGCGATGTACTGGATCTTCCGCTTGAACAAATCAAGACCGTGCGGTTAATGAATACATTTTTGTGGAGGCGTTTTCAAAAGCAAAAACAAGGAATACTGGACATTCAGCTTGAACTTAATGATAACACAAAGGTAAACATTGAAATGCAAATGGAGCAGAAAGCGCATTGGAAAAATAGGACGGTTTTTTATCTTGCAAAAATGTTTACTGCGGATTTAAGGCGCAGCGAGCATGGCACTGTATATACAGATGTGTTGGAGCTGCATACAATTGAACTGAAAAAGAAACCGGATAAAAAACAGCCAAATTTGCTTGATGAATGGCATAGTCTGTTTAACGCGGAGACAGAGGAGGAATTGGATATGATTAAATCAAAGACAAAAAATTTGGGGATTATTGAGGCGATTAAGGAATTAAAGGAGATTAGCCTTACCGACAGACTAAGAATGGAACATGAGCAGCGCCTAAAGGCAAAACGGGACCGCGAGGCGGAGGACGAATTTGTGTTTGAACAGGGCATAGAGAAAGGAATAAAAGCTTCAATTAATATCATGCGCAGAGGCGGATACACGGAAGAACGGATTATAGAGGAGCTTAGGAAAGAATACAATCTCACTTACGAACAGTCATTGGAAAAACTGCGCTAAAAATAGAAGATTGGACGGGCGGATTTGATATTATTATGACAGTTCCGTCATGGCGGTTATAAGTTATTCCTCAGTAGACTGAAAAAGTTTCATTTACCCAAACAAGTTTATATGCTATAATATCATAATAAATTGGGGAAAATAGTATGAAAACACAACGCAAAAGAAAGGAAAAAAGGATTATGAATAATAAAGCAATGTATAAGCTGACCTATGGTTTGTTTATCCTAACTGCAAGAGACGGTGAGAAAGACAACGGATGCATCGTAAATACGGTAACGCAGGTAACAACGGAGCCGAACCGGATTGCCGTAGCGGTAAATAAACAAAATTACACACACGACATGATTGTGAAAACAGGTGTTTTTAACGTGTCGGTTTTGACCGAGAATTCAAAGTTTGACACATACAAACACTGGGGATTTCAGAGCGGCAGGGATGTAGACAAGGCGGAAGAGATTACGTATCAGAGAGCGGAGAACGGCGTGATTTATTTAGCGGAGGAAACAAATGCCTATATTTGCGCAAAAGTAATTTCCGCGACTGATTTGGGTACGCATACGCTCTTTTTGGCGGACGTGACGGATTGCGAAGTCCTTGCGGAGGAAGAGTCCGTGACTTACAGTTATTATCAGAAAAATATCAAGACAGCGCCTACGGATAAGAAAAAAGGCTTTATCTGTGTTGTGTGCGGTTATGTGTATGAGGGCGACACGCTCCCTGATGACTTTATCTGCCCGTGGTGCAAACATCCCGCGTCGGATTTTAAACCAATCAGCTAAAAAGACAGCTATATTACAAAAGGGGCAAATCAGCCCCTTTTATTACTTTATAGTAAGTCCTATAAAGTAATAAACCCTCCGGGGGATGCGCAGCCCCATGCAAAGGAAGTATGCCACTAAAGCGGCGCATGGAGCGTGCGGCGAGTAGTGGAGAAGGTCGTTCCCCTACTCGATTATAAAAATAAAAAAGGAATGATAGCAAAGGAGAATTTGGAAATGAAAATCGCCGACATGCACTGTGACACAATATCAGAACTATGGGAACGAAAACGCGGCGGTAAATCGCAGAAACCAACCGAAAGCAGCCCTTATACAGATAGTTTGCGTGCAAATAATCTGCATATTGACCTTCAAAAAATGAAACAGGCAGGCTATACACTGCAAAACTTTGCCATGTACATAGATCTCAAAAAAGACCTTGACCCGTTTGCATACGCGCTTGAACTCATTGACCTGTTTGACGCAGAACTGGAACAAAACAAAAATGACATTTGTGTCATAAAAACATATGAGGAAATAACGCAAAACGAACGTGACGGAAAAATGTCCGCACTATTGAGCATTGAAGAGGGCGGATGCTGCAAGGGAAAAATCGAGAATCTTGAAACACTTTACGCGCGCGGCGCCCGCATGATGACGCTGACATGGAATTATCCAAACGAGTTAGCCAATCCAAATCTCTGCCAGGATAAAACGGGTCCAAACGGATTTCCGCTGTTTGACGGTACAAAAGGCTTGACGAAAACCGGATTTGAATTTGCACAGCGAATGGAGGAGCTTGGTATTATCATCGACGTGTCCCATCTGTCCGACGCAGGTTTTTGGCAGATTGCCGACTGCACAAAAAAGCCCTTTGTGGCAAGCCATTCCAATGCGCGTGCGCTTTGCGGACACGCAAGAAACCTTACGGATGACATGATTAGGACCATTGCGGAGCGCGGCGGTGTGATTGGACTGAATTATTACGGCTGTTTTTTAAACGCAGAATACGACAACGCATCGACAGCCGCGCGGATTGCCGAACACGCACGTCATATTGTAAAAACCGGCGGCAGCGAGTGCCTGGGTCTTGGCTCGGATTTTGACGGCATTGACGGTACACTGGAGATTGCAGACTGTTCACAGATGTATAAGCTGTTTGACGCACTGGAAGCAGCAGGATTTTCGCAGGGCGAAATTGAGAAAATCGCATATAAAAACGTTCTGAATGTATACAAAGAGCTGCTATAGCGTGTTTCGTCCGAAACCACCCTCAAATTCACCGCCGAATTTGAAAAATATGGGTGAATATTATTGACTTATGTGATATACTCAAGAAAAGCCCGCAACCATAAACGGGCGTATAAACCAGCAATTATCCAAACATATATTCGGGTAATAGAAATGAGGAACAACATGATTTCAGTAAAGACAATAGACAATGAGTTAGTGTTTACTTTATTTACAAACAGCAGCAGCTACCAAATGAAAGCAGATAAATACGGCGTCCTGCTGCATTTATATTACGGAAGACCCTTAATCAATGGCGATAATCTGTCAGATTTAATTTTTTTAAGCGATATGGGCTTTTCCGGAAATCCCCCATGTGCAGGAAAGGACCGCACATACTCGCTCGATACGCTTCCGCAGGAGGTTTCCGGTTTCGGCGTCGGCGATTACCGTGACAGCATGGTATCTCTTTTGCACGACGACGGAAGCCGCGCCGCGGAATTCCGGTATGACAGCTTTGAAATTGTTGACAGCTCCTACAAAATTGACGGTATGCCCGCACTTTATGACACAAGTGTCACAAAAGGCGAAACGCTGATTATTACAATGCGTGAAGCGGCATCGGACATTGTGCTCAAACTTTATTACGGCGTATACGAAAAAGAAAACGTGATTACAAGAGCGGCGAAAATCATCAACAAAGGCACGCGCCGTGTTTTTGTGGAAAAGCTGCTGTCCATGAACATGGATATGATGTTTTTCGCCCCTGATATAATTTATTTTACAGGCAGACATGCCTTTGAGCGCGCCCCTGAGCGCGTTCCCGTAAAACACGCCAAGGTTGAAATCGGCAGTGTGCGCGGTACGTCCAGCCACCAGTATAACCCTGCCTTTATTCTCTGCGACCATGACGCAAATGAGGAACAGGGAAACTGCTACGGATTCTGCCTTGCCTACAGCGGGAATTTTGTAGGCGCAGCGCAAAAAGATCAAAAAAATCAGGTGCGCGTGCAGATGGGAATTCATCCCGAAGGTTTTCACTACCTGTTGGAGCACGATGAAGAGCTGATGACGCCGCAGGTTATTATGAGCTTTTCCGGCAGCGGACTGAGTACGCTTTCGCAGCAGTACCACGACATACTGAGAGAGAACATGTGCCGCGGAAAGTATAAACATGAAAAGCGTCCCGTTCTGATTAATAACTGGGAGGCGACGTATTTTGATTTTAACAGCGAAAAACTCCATGACATTGCGCAACAGGCATCGGAGCTTGGCATTGAAATGCTTGTGCTCGACGATGGCTGGTTCGGAAAGCGCGACGATGACTTCAGCGGTCTTGGAGACTGGTTTGTCAACGAGAAAAAACTGGGCGGAAGCCTGAAAGATGTCGGCGAGCGCGTCAATGCGATGGGCATGAAATTCGGGCTTTGGTTTGAGCCGGAAATGATTTCGGAGGACAGTGACCTTTACAGGGAACATCCCGAATGGGCGGTGGCAATTCCACACCGTGAGCCAAACCGCGGAAGATACCAGCTTACACTTGACATGAGCCGGACTGATGTGCGTGATTATCTGTTGGAGAAAATGACCGACATTTTAAACAATGCGCCCATTATCTATGTAAAATGGGATTTAAACAGAAGTATCTGCGATATGTACAGCTATGCGTCAGCGCAAGAGCGCAGCGGAGAGCTGTATCATAAATACGTACTTGGCGTTTATGATTTATTAGAGCGGCTGCTTGAACGATTTCCGGACCTTCTGCTTGAGGGCTGCAGCGGCGGCGGCGGACGGTTTGACGCAGGTATGCTTTACTACTCGCCGCAGATATGGTGCAGTGATAATACAGATGCCATAAACCGCCTAAGTATTCAATACGGCACAAGTTTCTTTTATCCGATAAGCAGCTTCGGTTCGCATGTTTCCGCGTGCCCGAACCATCAGACAGGGCGCACCGTACCGTTTCAGACAAGAGGCGATGTGGCAATGTCGGGAAGCTTTGGCTATGAGCTGGATTTGGGAAAAATTTCAGACGAGGAAAAAGAGCAGGTTAAGGAGCAGGTTGCGCAGTTCCATAAGCTCTATGACCTCACGCACGAGGGCGATTATTACAGGCTGACTCCGCTTGAAAACAGTGACTGTATGGCATGGGCATTTGTGGCAAAGGATAAAAAAAGAGCGGCGCTTACGATTGTAAAAACACAGAGCGAGGGTAATCCGCTTCCGACGCATGTATATATGAAAGGCTTGCTTAGAAACAGACAGTATCGGTGCACTCTAAAAAATGACATGAGTGTCATAAAAACAGGTGCGGCGTTTATAAATGCAGGCATTACGATTCCGTGGATTATGATGCAGTATGAAAGCGTAATGGTTTTGTTCGAAGAAATATAAGAAGGGGAACGAAGAATGCATATACAGATACAATGCTGCGGTATTGTCCTGATGTTGGTGCTGTTCTATTTCTATATGCGCCAAAGAAGAATATCGCTGGATACCCAAAAGGCATTTTTAAATGTCTTTTGGGCAACACTGCTCTGCATAACGGTTGATATCCTTTCCATCGGTGCGATTGAATACCGCCATGTGCTGTCTGAGCCGTTTGCCAAATTCGTGGCAAAGACATACCTTGTGACACTGTTGGGTGTGGCGCTCAGCGCATTGTCTTATATGTGCGTGGATATTTACACCGTGCGGGAAATATACCAAAAGCAAATGCGAAAGTACCGGATTATGACGTTAATCGGTGTGGCTGCCACCTATGCCGTGCCGCTGCACTACAGTTATACGAGTGACGGCGCGAATGTGAAATATACATATGGTCCCAGCGTTTATGTTACGTATGGTATGGCATTGGTTTTCTTTATCGCAATCCTTTGCCTGATGAAAAAGGAGAAGGCGAAAATTAATCCCCGGCGCAGAGAGGCAGTGTGCATTTGGCTTTTGGTTTGGGTTGTTGCGTCCCAAATTCAGTTTATGTATACGGAATTGCTGATTGTGGGGTATGGCGGTGCAATTGGCGTCATGGTGCTTTACCTGAAGCTGGAGAATCCGGAGACGAACGTCGACAGGAATTCCGGGCTGTTTAACAACGGTGCGCTGTATTTGTATATGCGTCAGCTTTTTGCGAAAAAGCAGGATTTTGCTGTTTTGGCGGTTGTTTTTGAAAATTCCGCTTATCAGAATGTATCGCTTGATAAAAGAGAGCGTATCCGAATGGAAATCGTGGAGTATCTGCAGAAAATACCGGACGCATATGCATTCAAGAATGCGGAGGACGAATTTTTCGTTGTGTTTACGGATGTCGAAAGTGCACATATACGGGTGGAGGAAATCCGCAAACGTTTTCGGTCGGGTTGGGGAGCCTATAACGGCGATAATGTAACGCCGTGCTGGCTGTATCTGCCCCATGCGGATATTGTTAATCAGGCGGAAACAGTATTGCATTTAATCCGTTACGTGCGGCGTGACGAAAAGACCTTTTCCGACAAAGATTTTCTGTGTATCGAAAAGGATTGCGTCGATAAAATACGCCGTGAGCGGGAAATTATCCATCTGATATTCGAGGCGATGGAAAATGACCGCGTGGAAGTATTTTACCAGCCGATTTTTTCCACAACGGAGCAGCGTGTTACATCGGCGGAAGCGCTCGTGCGTATCCGCGGTAAGGACGGCAGCATTATACCGCCGGGCGTGTTTATTGATATTGCCGAGAAAAACGGTATGATTTTGAAGCTTGGCAGCATTGTATTTGGAAAGGTCTGTAATTTTATCAAGACACATCCGCTTGAGCAGTACGGAATGCATTATATTGAAGTAAATTTGTCCGTGGTGCAGTGCGGTTATGAGCACTTGGCGCAGGATTATATTGAAATTATGGAGCAGTATGGCGTAGATCCCAAATATATCAATTTGGAAATTACGGAGTCGGCTTCCACAAACGCCAAAAAGACATTGCTCGGCAATATGGAAAATCTGATAGATTACGGCATACACTTTTCATTGGATGATTTCGGAACGGGTCAGTCAAATTTGAATTATATCGTGGATATGCCTGTGGATATTATCAAGTTTGACAGAAGTATGACGAACTCTTACTTTGAGAATGGAAAAGCAAAGCACGTTATGGAAGCGGCAATCCATATGATTCATGGAATGAACCTGGAAATCGTGTCGGAGGGCGTTGAGACGAAAGAGCAGTATCAGACGATGGAAGATTTGGGAATTAGCCATATACAGGGATATTATTTCTCAAAGCCGCTGCCGGAAGCGGAGTTTGTGCATTTTTTGGAGGACGGTCTGCGCTAGAATAAGGATATTGCGATAGTATGACACCATGCTGAAATCCAGCATGGTGTTTTTGAATAGAAGGGAATATTACAGAGGACGTTTTATAACATTTTCAAAGCAGACATCACGGTCGACAAAATCTTTCATTTCATCCCGAACGGTAACTTCAATATTTCCGGTTTTTACATTGCCGGCATTTTTGACATAGATTCCGTGGATCTTGCCTTTTTGGAAAGAGGGACCGCTGCAAGGACGAAAATCATATCCTGTAATACGGTGCTTCGAATTTTTTTCTAAAGTCAATCGAATGTTTTCCAGTGTCAGGTCTTCTATAGGAGAGGACTCTTTTCCTGCAATATAGATGCTTCCTTCGCCAATGCAGCGAACATTGGTGATGGAGATGCCGCGGATCTTGCCGGAAGGAATATCATCCTTACGATTAATAGAGGCAATATTAATAGGTTCAGCACAGCCCCACCAGCATTCTGAGACATTTTTGGTACGAATAATACAGTCAGAGATTATAACATTTTCAATATTTCCCTGATCCCTAAGCTGGAAGGAGATGCCGCGGTTTGTATCGTAGATACTGCATCCGGTGATGACAATATCCCGGAAATCATTGACACTTTCGGTGCCGATTTTGATAGCGGCGCTGGTAGATGCCAGTGTACAATTGCTGATTAGGATGTCTTCGCAGTCACCATAATGACTATTGGCTTCTGTTGTCTTTAGGACGATGCAGTCATCGGCTGCCTCAATATGACAATTGGTAATGCGGACATGTTTACAGTGATCCGGATCAATGCCGTCGCAGTTAGCCATCATACGATTATTGAGAATACGAACACCTGTAATTTCGACTTCCTCGCAGCCTACCAGATGTGTCGTCCAAAAGCCGCTTTTGCGGATGGTAATATTTTGGACGGTCAGATGGATACAATGCTCCATCAGAATCAGAGGAATACGGGGATAGAAAGCGCCATCAATTTGATCCTCACGGACTTCTCCGTAATAAATTTCTTCGGAACCGTCAATAACACCTCCGCCGCTAATCCGGACAGACTCTGCATCTTTGGCGTAGATAAAGTACTGGCGGGGTTTGCCGTCATATTCGCAATTCACAAAAGTCGGAACCTCCACCATATGATCCTGCCCCATTTTGGCAAGGTCGCTGATATAAGCATAATCCGCTAAGTCTTCGCTTGCTTTCAGGACAGCGCCGGTTTCCACAACCAATTCTACATGACTTTTCAATACAATAGAGCCGGACAGATAAGTATGTCCGCCATCCAAAACGACGCGTCCTCCGCCCCGCGAATTGCAAAGGTCAATTGCCTTCTGTATTATGGGAGCATCATTTGTCTTGCCGTCACCGGCTGCTCCCATATTTATAATATGGTAACTCATAATGGTAACCTCCTTCATTTTTACTTCTATTTTCTATTTTTGAAGGTTGTTCGTCAATGTGAAAAACCGTCTCGTTCTGCCACTTTTCCGAGCATTTTTCAAACAGCTCTAAAAGGGTCAATGCCCGAGAGAGGCAATATAATCGGTAGGCGTAGTACCGGTCTGTTTTTTAAACAGCTGGGAAAAATATTGTGGATTGTTACCGCATCCCACCTGTTCCGCAATATTTTTCACAGGTTCTTCCGGATTTTGTGCAATTAGCTGCTTGGCGCGGACGATTCGCATCTGCGTTAAATATTGTGAAAACTTCTGCCCGGTCTCTTTGTAGAACTTTTTGCTAACGTAATCTACATTCATAAACAAAATATTTTCTGCAATCTGTTTTAATGTCAGCGAGGAGTCCTGCAAATGGCTGTCAACATAAGAATAAATTTGAGAGACCATAGGAGAGATATTTGCCTCTGTTTCGTGGATACTTGCCAGTTCCAAAAATTTATTAACAACCATTTCTTCCAAATGACCCAGGTCATTCTCCTGTTCCATGAGAGTCAGCCATTCAGCCAGCGCTACTGGAGAAAGCATTGGGGAATTGGAGGACATTTTCAGGAACAGGCTGCTCACCAGCTGTTTCAAAAAATCAATATTGTCGATGTCGCGCAGAATATCAGCCATTTGGTCCGATTTTTGTCGGTCTCCATCCTGAAGCTGCTGATAAAGCTGCTGGATTTGGAAGATAACATGGTCATAATTACAAATAGCAGTTACGTGAAAATGATTAATATAATAGATCATGGAAAAACGCGTGATCCTGTCGGTATTACACAACAACAGATCCTTCAGGGAAGGATAGGCGGCATCATGAATCTCCAAGGTTACCGACTGACTGCTTAAGGTCACATGATTAAGGTAATCCCGTATGGCTTCACAGAAGCCAAAAGTGTTGGGAAGGAACATAAGCAAGGTATTTTTAACATATATACTGTAAAAGATTACCTGCGGCATTTCCTTTTCCACATATGCTTTTAAAAGCTGCAAAAATTCAGGCAGACTCTCGAATTCCAAATAATATACATAAAACAAATGATAACCGGTAAAATAAAAATCAATAAATTGTTCATAACGCAGAATGATTTCGTCTAAAGGCTGTTTCTCATTCAGACAATCATTGATTACACTGGAAATAACATTATGCAGCATCCCGTCATAGAGTGTAAATTGTTTTTGGAGCATTGTTTTTTCCCGCATCATTCGGTCGTGTTCTTTTTTACATTCCAATACACACTCAAGAATTTGGGATTCATTGCATGGCTTTAGCAAATACTGTTTTACTCCATAGTGCATGGCTTCCTTGGCATATTCGAATTCTCCGTAACCGGACAAGATGATGAACTGAATCGGTGCATCGGTCTGCTGAATCTTTCGGATTAATTCCAAACCGCTCATTCCGGGCATCCGGATATCAGTCAGAACAATGTCCGGAGATTCGTCCAAAACCATATCATAGGCTTCGATTCCGTTTTTACACAGACCGATTACTTCAATATCGTATTGTTTCCAGTCAATAATATTAGAAATGGTTTCTCTGATAATTCGTTCATCATCAGCAATCAGTAATTTTATCATGACTTTCATCTTCTTTCTTTCGGTAGGGCAGTGTTATGGTTGCTACGGCAAATTCTCCTTCATTGGACAGGGAAAGTCCGTACTCTTCACCAAATAATAACCGGATTCGCTGATCAATATTCAGAAGACCGATGCCAAAACCGCGGGGGCTGCGGCGTTTGTTTCGCAGCTTTTCCAGCAGGTCTTCTTCAAAGTGTGACCCTTCATTGCATACTTGTATGATTAAGAGCTGATTCCTGGCTTTGACTTTCAGATAAATGTGGCAAATCTCCGTCATTTCCTCCATTCCGTAGTGAATGGAGTTTTCTACCAAAGGCTGTATGGTGAGCGGCGGAATCATTCCATCGTTGAAGTTTTCTTCCGTGAATACCCGGAATTCCAGCCGTTCTTCAAAACGTATTTTCTGTATGGTAATATAGGAATCCACTAATTCCAGTTCGTATGCCAAAGTCACTAGGGACTCTTGGTCTGACAGTGATACCCGGAGAAGGTTTCCCAAAGACTCTACCATTTGAGAGATTGCCTCGTTTCCTGCCGCTTTTGCACGCCAGTTAATTGTTTCTAAGGTATTGTAGAGAAAATGGGGACTGATTTGGGAACGCAAAGCTTTCAACTGAGCATCCCGGGTAAGGATTTCGTTTACATAATTTACTTTTACCAAATGCTGAATCCGGACAGCCATTAAGCGGAACTGCTGGTGAAGGGCATTGGCTTCCACGGAATAACTGACGGAATCCTCTTGCGGAATCTCCAATTCGTTTTGGGTGAAAAGCTGCATCTTGTGAATCAATGCGTCGAATTCACGCAGGATACCGTGGATTAGGCGATTAGACATATAAAATACCAAAATCATCCCGAAGATAAAGATAAAATTGGTCAGACGCAGGGAAGCGTTCAGCGCGTTTGCCACTTCGTCATAAGGAGCCATTGTGACGTAGCAGTATTCATAATGGGGAAGCGTTCCGCCTACTGCAAAATACTTATGTCCGTTATAGGTAACAATCCGGTAGGAATCCGAGGGAGTTTGGATTAGGTTAAGGGCTTCTTCGTCTGACAGGTCCGCAGAGGCATAGATCAGATTACCGGAGGCGCTTGCGATAATGAACTTTTGATCCCGATATTGCGATACAAATTGTGTGGCATCAGATACCACCTTTTCCAAATCCACGCCGATTACCAAATTGCCGAGAGACTGCAGGGATAAGTTGCGTATCTCACGGATATTACGGCTTAAAAGCAGATAAGGCTGCCGCCCGG
>ERZ808028.1027-NODE-1027-length-18583-cov-6.550848_pt1 | contig 18583 bp, 20 predicted proteins | sample MGYA00380184_ERZ808028 | MGnify/ENA primary metagenome ERZ808028 (study PRJEB31490, sample SAMN06133397) | mouse gut metagenome | isolation source: J8_1 | host: mice | place: China: Chengdu | collected 2015-05 ...
ACTGTCTTTTTGATATGAAACCTTCAGATATCTTTTATCAAATCATTAGTCCAATCTTTTATTGAATCCTCCTTATATTTCAGGATATTTTCAAAAGCGTTACTATTCATTTTTATTTTGTAAATCCATTGTCTTACCAGTTAATTTTTGATATAGTGATATCAGATAGTTCTCTATATAGTTTTACAGGAAGGGAGACTATATGGAAATTTCTATCCCTCATGAGGCATGGTTAGAAACTACTTCTGCTGCCGCCCAACATGAAGACGCGGCTATGAAGCTCATGGCTCAATTTTTCGCAGATGAACTGATTCCTTACTTTGGAATTTCAGGTAAAGTACGTTCCCTTGCACCAACAGAGCTGGTGCAGCTTGAGATAAAGAAGTTATTCCAAGATTTTAATTTCGTGATGGAGGATGGCTCGTGGATACACTTTGAATTTCAGAGCACCAATGAAGGGATTGCTGGTTTGCGGCGTTTTCGCAATTATGAAGCAACGGCCAGCTATTATCACAAGGTTCCGGTCACCACATATGTTCTTTATTCTGGAAGTATTAAGAGGCCGGTCACAGAACTGCATGAAGGCGTGAACACTTATCGGGTGATACCTATTATCATGAAGGATAGAAATGCTGATGAATTGTTCAGAGACCTGGCAGAAAAGCTCAGGCAGGGGATACCCGTAACCCGACAGGATCTCGTACAATTAGCCCTGTCTCCCTTAATGAACGGTAAATCCTCTCAGAAAGATCGGATTCTCACTGCATTTTCCATTACAAAAGATATTACATCCATCAATCATGAAGATATTCAAAGATTTGAGGCGGTGATTTATGCCATGGCAGAAAAGTTTTTAGATTCAGTAGAATTAAAAGAAGTTAAGGAGGCGATGCGCATGACCAGGGTTGGACAGATGTTATATAATGACGGATTTTCCCAAGGTATTTCTCAGGGCAGCGCGAAACAGAAATTACAGATTGCGAAAAATCTGATTGATATTCTTGATGAAAATATCATTGCAGAACGCATTGGCCTGCCCCTTAAAACGGTTCAGCAGTTGAAAAAGGAGCATTTAAAATCCCATTCTGAATTTACAGGTGAATAACACATGATTTATACACAATTTGGAATTATTGACGACATAAAAGAAGCTCAACAATATTCTTACAATCCCGAAAAATACCATAATACTGCCAGAATCCCTTCCGGCTTTTTAAGATATCGTACTTTCTGACCAGCGAATACACAAAGACGCATGCCTGGTTAAATTAGCTGAGCAGAAAAGGGATGCCATCTTTCGACATCCCTTTTCTATCCTCTATCCCTTGATGAACGAACTCCACCTGCCCGTCAGCATGCATTTCTGAGCGCCCCTTGGGGTACACCCAAAGAGCCTGGATCAATCCTCAACTGCCTCGATCTGGCTTCCACGAATCTCAAGGGACATGACAAGATTAGCCCTCTCATCCTTTTTATACTCCATGACTATCTCCTGTCCTTCTTCACAGCGGACCACATCAATAAAATCAACCACAGAAATGTCGAAGATATCCTGTGAACTATCCACCATAATATAGTAATGAGACGTTCCGTCAATGACCGCCTGGGCAATCTTCGTTATTTTTCCGGTAATCTTCTTGACCTCCCGTGTGTCCTTCTCTGTCTCCTTAACCCCATTGCTAAACAACAGCTCAAGATAATTCTCCTCACACTGGCTCACACTGTCGCCAATGGCAACAATTTGGTACTTCTGCACGTTGACCATGGCATATTTCTTTACCAGCCCCGCATCATCCTTCAACGCGATAAAATATGTGGGCTCATCTGAAATGTTAAGCAGCAGCGGAAACGTGGCCTTATACTTTAGGTTCTGCACCTGTCCTTCCGCAGAAGACATGGCAGAAGCCTCCGTCGCACCCTCCACCTTGTAATACTTTGTCTCCATGGTTCTCTGATTGGACAGCACGAAACCAACATTCGACTGGTCGCCGTTTACCGAGGTTACACCCGTATACATCCACACATCATCATCCAACGCCAGATAATTATACCCATCCGTGGTCTTTAAGCAATCCTTCTGGCTTAACACACTGTTGAAAAACCCATGCTTCAAAGTACCGTAGTAGTCAAACAACTGCACCAAAAGGTCTGCCGAGTAAGCCCTGTCCACCCATTGCGGAACCTCCTCGATATCATAGGTCTTCATATCCCCTGTCACAGCATTGCACAATACCACCTTGCCCACCGTCTCACCGCCAAAAAGACCGATATTGAACTTCTTAACCGGCGCAATCCAGTAAGGGATTCCCTCCTCATCTATCTCAAAACTCAGCTCGCCATAAATATAAGTGGGATGGGCAAACCGCAGATGCCGGTAAATATTCCGGTTAAAGTGCTCGCTGGTCGTATATCGAATACCTTTCTCAAGCTTTACAAGCTCTGTGGTCTGAGTCGCCATATTGATACGGATATATGCCGGAATACCATTCGAGCGATTAGTAAACCATTTGATCAGGCTGGCATACCTAAGTGGAGACACCCTAACCGGATTATCCTTATAGTTAATCTGACTGTAAATATTGTCCACCTCAAACTGAGAAACCATATCCACCATGCTTCCCATCTTCCGGTCACCGAGGATCTCAGCAGTCCCCTTATCCAGAAGCGGAATCTTATCGAAAGAAAGCTCCTCTATATCCTCTGTAAATTCTCCCTCTTCTACTGTTAGCAGCTTCTGGTATTTCTTCGCATTGACAATGGGTGATGACAACAACGAGCCAAGGAGATACACGATTCCCGCCCCCAGTATCAGCACGCCAAAAAATTTCATTACCTTGCTCTGTTTTAACTCTTTCCTGCCAAGTTTTCTGCGCAGAGCATAGGCAGCCGCGAGAGCAACCAGCAAAAACATCCCAAAGAACCACGTTTCAGACGAATGGATATTAATCGCAGGCAGCGCCGCATAATAATATCCTCCCGCCGCCACAATCACGGCTAACACAATCAATAACTTTTTCTTAAAATTCATATAATCTCCTTTTTAAAATTTCCTGTTCCACGCCGAAGCGGTAAACAGCATCAGGAAGGGGAAAATCTCCAGACGCCCCGCCAGCATGTCGCAGCAGAACACCAGCTTCGACAACGGCGAAAATCCTGCAAAATTCCCATTAGGACCCACATCATTAATTCCAGGTCCAATGTTGTTAAGCGTAGTCAGTACCGAACTAAACGTTGTACCAAAATCCATATTATCAATAGATACCAGCAGTACCGAACCTGCAATAATCCCGATATACGCCATCAGATAGACATTCAAGGTTCTCAATACATCTTCATCTACCTTCTTCCCATTCATACGGATGATGCTGACAGACTTTGGATGTACCATCTGCATAATCTCACGCTTAATACATTTCATCATCATCATAAAACGAGCAACCTTCATACCTCCGCCAGTGGAGGAGGCACAAGCGCCAACCATCATCAGAAACAGCAGTACACACTGGGAAAACATGGGCCACAGCGTATGATCCGCCGTCGCATAACCAGTCGTAGTGATGATGGACGCCACCTGAAAAATCGCGTACCGGAAGGCATGCAAAGGATTGCCATACAAATGGTTAATATTAAGGGTAATCAGGCAGGCCGCTGACAGTATCATCAAAAGATAAGTCTTCAACTCCTCATTCTTCCAGACTGGTTTGAAGTCCCTAAGCAGCAGGAAAAAATACAGGTTAAAGTTAATTCCAAACAATATCATAAATACCGTAATCACACCGTCAATATATGCGCTGTCAAAGTGCCCTACACTTGACGAATAGTTGGCAAATCCTCCTGTCCCTGCCGTACCAAAGGAAAAAATCAGGCTATCGTACAGGTTCATCCCTCCCAACAGAAGAAGAAGCACTTCAATGGCCGTCAGCCCGAAATACATTCCATACAGGATTCTAGCCGTGGACATGGTCTTTGGCACCAGCTTATCCTTCTCCGGTCCTGGCACCTCCGCCCGTATCAGATACATGGTATTTTTTTTGTCCAGCTTGGTGAGCACCAAGACAAACACCAGCACTCCCATACCGCCGATCCAGTGCGTAAAGCTTCTCCAAAACAGCATCCCCTGAGGTAGGGCTTCGATATCCTGCAAAATGGTAGAGCCTGTGGTAGTAAATCCGGATACCGTTTCAAAAAATGCATCCACATAATCTGGAATACTTCCAGAAAGGGTAAAGGGCAGAGCCCCCACCAGCGACCAGAGAATCCAGGCGCTGGCCACAATTATCATGCCTTCTTTCCCGTAAATATTTCTGTTCTCAGGCTTCTTCACCCCTGCCAGCAGAAAAACCACCCCTGCAATGGCTGCCGAAATCAGGAAAAACACACCGCTAAATTCTCGGTAAATTAGGGACACCAACGCCGGAAGCAGCAAAAGCACCGCCTCCACCCCCAGCATTTTCCCCAGAATATACCGTATCATCTTTGTATTCATAACTAATTCCCGTCTCCCCTACGCAAGTATGTCAGTAAATTTATTGATAATATGCTCTTTCGTAACTACGATAACACTGTCGCCCACCTCCAGATGGTCATCACCGCCTGGAATGATAATCTTCCGTTTTCTGCCGATACACGCAATCAAATGGTTCGGCTTGGTGGGCAGATTCTTTAGGGGAACATTGGTAAAATCACAGGCTTTCTTGATGATAAACTCCATTGCCTCAACCTTGCCGCCAAGCAGTCGGTAAATGGTCTCCACGTCTGCATTGCTGTAAGAATTCTTCCTGGCACGTACATAATTCACAATTTCATCCGCCGCCGCGCCTTTTACGGAAACGATACTGTCAATTCCAAGACCCTCCACCATCTGGGCCCGTGAATCCTCATTTACCTTGGCGACAATCTTATCCACCCCCTGTGCCTTGGCAAACAGGGACATGATGATATTCTCCTCATCCATACCCGTCAGCGCAACTACTGCATCCGTATTCTGGATTCCCTCCTCCACAAGCAGGTCGTGATCTGCCGCATCACCATGTATGATGGTGGCTTTGGGAAGCATCTCACACAGGTACTCACATTTCTCCTTATTCCGTTCAATAATCTTCACCTGCATCCCTGCCTCAAGTAGCTGGCGCGTAAGATAGAAGCATAGGTTTCCGCCGCCGCAGATCAAAACCCGCCGAATCTTGGTGCTCTTACGTCCCAGAGACTTAAAAAATGACCGGAGGTTCTGGTGTCCCGCTGCAATATGCAGTCTATCATCCTCCTGCACCACGAAATCTCCATCTGGAATATAGACAGAGGCTCCCCTCTTAACAGCACAGACCAGGATATTGATACCGAATTTGCGCCCAATGTCTGCCAGGGAAAGTCCCGCCAAGGGGCTGCCCTGCTTTAAAACATGCTCTACCAGCTCTACCCTGCCCTTCATAAAAGTCTCCACCTTGCTGGCCTCAGGGAATAAAAGAATTCTGGCGATTTCATTTGCCGCCGACAATTCCGGATTGACCGCCATACTTAAGTGCAGATCCTCCTTAAAGAAATCAATCTGCCTGTAATAAATGGGGTTACGCACCCTGGCAATGGTATGCTTCGCGCCTAACCTCTTGGCAAGGAGACAGCTTAACATATTCATCTCATCCATAGACGCACATGCAATCACCAAATCAGCATGGGGAACATCCGCCTGCTTCTGCACCTCTATATCTGCTCCGTTTCCAGGAATACAGAAAATATCGAGCTGATTCACCGCATCTTTTAGTTTTCCCGTATTCTGATCAATTAAAACAATATCATAGTCTTCCTCTGATAACTGGGCTGTCAGTTTATGCCCAACCTTACCGTCACCAATAATTACTATCTTCATTTTTTTGATCCTCATTCATGTCTCTCTCGTATTTGCCATAAGTACCGTAGTATTATTATATTCATTCCATACACTACTATGGCAAAAGAGATTATAGCACTTTTACTATAAGAAAAAAAGCCCTTACGGGCTTTTCTTCTATTCTTAAGTATTTTGTTTTTATTCCTCAGCAGCTCTCTTGGCAATCTCTGCCTCCTGGACATCAGACGGTGCCTGCTCGTAGCGTGCAAACTCATAGGAGTAAGTTCCCCTTCCACCCGTCATAGAACGAAGTACTGTACAATAGCCAAATACGCCTGTCATCGGGATATCTGCCACGATCTCCTGCAATCCTCCTGCAATGGGATTCATGCCAAGCACACGTCCGCGGCGCTTATTCAGATCCCCCATTACATCTCCGGTATAATCATCTGGAACAACTACTTTAATAGATGCGATTGGCTCTAAGAGAACAGGCCCTGCCTCCATGAAGCCTTTCTTAAATGCCTGGATGGTTGCCGTCTTAAACGCCATCTCGGAAGAGTCTACCGGATGATAGGAGCCGTCGTACAGCGTAGCTTTTACACCTACAACTGGATATCCGGCGAGAGGTCCCTTAACCACAGATTCCTGAAGCCCCTTCTCTACTGCCGGAAAATAGTTCTTCGGAACCGCGCCGCCAACTACCGTCTCTTCAAAAATATACGGTGTATCCAAATCACCGGAGGAAGCGAACTTCATCTTAACGTGACCGTACTGTCCGTGTCCGCCGGACTGCTTCTTATACTTGGTATCCACATCAGAATTCTTCTTAATGGTCTCACGGAATGCAACCTTGGGCGTCTCTAAGGTTACTTCACACTTATATCTCTCAAGCAGCTTGCTTACCGCAATCTCCAAGTGCTGGTCGCCCATACCGTAGATGAGCGTCTGACGATTCTCACTGTCATTTACCGCCTTCAAGGTAATATCCTCTGCCATCATCTTCTGAAGAGCCTGAGATACTTTGTCCTCATCTCCCTTGTTCTTGGTCACATACTTCATATATGTATACGGCTTGGAATACTCAGTCTTTCCAAACAGCACTGGCGTGGTCTTTGCAGAAAGGGTATCGCCTGTCTTCGTATTGGTCAGCTTCGCAATCGCCCCAATATCTCCTGCAAATAACTCCTTAACCTCTACCGGTTTATTTCCAACCATGGTATAAATCTTTCCAAGCTTCTCATCCGTCTCGGAATCTGCATTATAAAGGGTATCCTCGCCCTTCAATACGCCAGAGCATACCTTCACAAAGGAATACTTTCCGATAAACGGGTCTACCATAGTCTTGAACACATAGGCAGACTTAGCCTTGGCAAAGTCATAATTCGCCTCGTAGATCTCATTAGTCTTGCGGTTGATCCCTGCACATTCTCTCCAGTCCGGACTTGGGAAAAATCTTACGATATCTGAAAGCAGGTTCGCAACGCCCTGTGCCTGTACATTAGAACCCATAGCAACCGGAACAATCCGCCCCTCCATAACCTCAGTACGCATCGCCGCGCGAATCTCCTCCACAGAGAACTCCTCGCCTGCAAAATAACGCTCCATATATTCATCACTGATCTCGGCTACCGCCTCTAACAGCTTCTCACGGTAGGTCTCAAGGTTCGGCTTACAGTAATCCGGAATGTCACATTCCTCTCTCTGCCCGATGCCAGTATAGCGTCTGCCCGCGTTCTTGATAACGTTGACATAGCCTACCAGCTTCTCATTCTCTCTGATTGGCTGGAAATGAGGTGCGATCACCTTGCCGTATCTCTCGTTCAAATCCTCAACCACCTGACGGAAGCTTGCGTCGTCTACGTCCATCTCTGTCACGTAAATCATACGCGGCAGCTTGTACTTGTCGCACAACTCCCATGCCTTCTCTGTCCCGACTTCCACACCAGATTTACCGGAAACTACAATTACCGCCGCATCCGCCGCGCTGACTGCTTCCTCGACCTCTCCTACAAAATCGAAGTAGCCCGGCGTATCTAAAATATTAATCTTCGCCTTCTCCCACTCGATTGGTAACAAAGTCGTGCTGATTGAAAATTCTCTCTTTTGCTCCTCTTTATCGAAATCACTGATCGTATTGTGGTCTGTGATCTTCCCCATACGGTTTGTTGCTCCTGATACATAAGCCATCGCTTCAGCAAGGCTTGTCTTGCCGCTCCCCCCATGTCCTAAGAGAACTACGTTCCTGATCTCGTCAGTTCTGTAAACCTTCATATTTTCGGTGCCTCCTTATATTTGGTAAAATCTCATGTTTACATTGTACTAAAAAATCGGTGGTATTACAACTCTTTTATACATATTTTACAAGGATTTCTTTTCTTTTTCAGAAACTCTTTTACCAAAATATGTGCATTTTTGATATAATAGTAAGTAAGGTCTTAAAATGGAAAGGTAGGTTTTTATGCCAAGACGAGCTAAATACAGCAATGTAAATAAAACAAATCAGATACGTGCTCCCCATGTGAAGGGCATGGGCGATGTATCTTTTAAAGGATTTCAATGTTTAAATCCAAACTGTACATATTTTATATTTGTCAGAAAAGATGATATAACTGAAAATTTTACAGTCAAATGTCCGCAATGTGGTTATGTCCACGAGGCTGGTGGAGAAACCGTTTTTTATGACTACTCTATGGATGTTAATGATGAAAATGGAAATCCTGAATCGGTCGCTACCGGTCAATTTACAATATATCATGACGACTATATTGCTGAAGCTAAAGAGTACAAATATTGTATTGTTTGCAACACTCTGAAACCTATAGAGGACTTTGACAAACATAGCGCAAGAAAAACAGGCCGCCAGGGAGAATGTCGTTTATGTAAAAAAGCATACAATGAGATAAAAAACGGCACAAGGCTAACCGACCAGCACCGAGAAGCGGCTCAGCGCAGGCGGCTACTACTGGATATTACAGGCTCGCCTCGAATAGACAGTGCAGCAATCGAAAACAGATTCCATCATAAGTGTTTCTGCTGCGGCGCCGACTTAAGCCATGTTTCCAGTAATCGTGAAAAACCTCTTGACCACACGCTGCCAGTATACTACCTGTGGCCGCTTAATACTGAGAATGCTACTTTACTCTGTCATGATTGCAACGGACAAAAATCTGGCACCTGGCCTTCCCAATTTTCGGGCTATAGTGACGCAAAACTACACCAATTATCTATTCTTACCGGAATACCATACGACACGTTAGCCGGCCCGCCTACATATAATCCAGATGCCATAGCTGCTTTGCATGATCCAGAAAAGGTCGATTCATTACTTGTTAAATATGCACATTATATGGATGTAGTTATCAGCCTTCGGAACAGGATTCTGCGTGATACTGGTTTCGACTTTTTTAGCGTATCTGCAACCATCTCTGACGCATATGTAAGAAAAGCTAATGAGCTGTATAACAGATAAAGTAAGGGACTACCTATTTCCCGACAGACAATCATGAGAGTATCTCGCCATAATCAATGTAAATGTGTCGGTACACTAGATCGATCACTATAGAGTGGTATACTAAAGGTGCCAAATAAAGTTTGAAGATGATTGGCCTTTCAAGTCCGTCCAACAGACTGATCTTCATCTCCTTTGGTGTACCACTAGAAGCCGTTAGAAACACTAGCAGAAAATTTTTAGGGTAAAATGCCCTTTTCCTTGCATTTTATCTGCGCAACCTCCTCGTCTTCATAAATCTCATCGTAAATACTTTTCACTTTTCCAACCTTAATATCTTCCATCAAATCATTGAGGAAATGCTGAAAATCTCGGTTGTCATCTACCAGCCTGTTAATAGTATCCCAATCCAGACATTCTTTTTCTTTTGCCGAAAATAAGATTTCACTCTGCATAAAGTGTTCTGCATCCAATCGAATTACTCCTATACGAGTAAAATATGCAGGTCACGTTCTTTAAACTTATGTCTGTCCCCAGCTTTCTCCTGTTTTTCTTCATACTGATCCAGACCGGCTATCTTGTCTTTTAGATAAAATTTTGCAGGACGCTTACTTACCTGCGTAAAATAGGAATTCTCATTATTCTTGATATCCACATATATTCTGGCAGAAAGGGTACGGACCGGTGTTTTACCGGAAGAATTTAATCTTTCCCACAATCCCTGTTGTCCTGCAAACTCCCACATTTCTTCTGCCGAAAGCGGAACATTCTTTCGTTCCAGAACTTCCTTTGCCAAGTCTAAAAAACTATAATTCATCATTTGTCACCCCAATTCTAACTTCCATCATTATAATTCTCAAGCAGTTCATTCAGAATAGCAGCTTTCTCGCTCTGTTCCTTCTGATATGCTTTTACGCCGTTTTTCAACTTCTCAAAATCCCAATATCTGTTACGGTATGTAATAAATGAATCAAATTCATCTCCTCCTGGACACTTTTCACATGGAACATAATCCGCAATTCAAACCCCAGAGAGAAAACAACTGATCTTCTCTAGTAAAATTTTTTATAATCCCATTTTCTCCATAGTATGATAGCAAAGATAATCTCCGTTTTCTGTTTTGATCTTTTCAAAAGCAACGATTTCATATCCTCTTTTAAAATACATGTTTTCCGCCGGAAAAGAAGCATCTACATGAACCTTGCCATATTTTTCTAAAATTCTTTTTTCCAATATATCCATTAGCCAGCTTCCATACCCCTTACCCTGATACTCAGGCAGAATAAACAGTCTGCATATTTCATTTTTTCTGATACTTCCTGTCCCTACGATTTCTCCCTGTACCAACACCAGATAAATTTCTTCTTTATTTTTTACTTTTTTAACTTCCTCCTCACTATGAAGCTCTATAAAAAACTCCACAGCTCCAGCGGGATAATACTGAGGATAAATAGCTCGTACTGTTTCTGCTGCGATTCTTGCTACCGTAGCAGAATCTTCTGTCTGCCTTAACTCTATAGTCGAATGAAGCATCTATAACCTCCAAATCAGAAACACTAAGGTTCCCTTTTTCGCTTAAATATATCTTCGGACTTCTTTTATACATAGAATAGCGTGAAAATCTATAAATTCCTTTCGTGTTTAGCCCCTCAGCAGAAGGAGATGAAAAACCAATAATAGAAACTGCACACAGCATTAACCCCAGCAGATAGCATACCGCTCCAATAAAAAACAAACCTGAAAATTATATCCGTACTTTAAAAAAACACAGATAGATAACAATCGCCGTATTGGAAATTTGATAAATCCAATATGCTACCATTTCCAATCATTGGAGCAAAGTGAGCCGCACGCTGGACTGACCCCCTGTCCCGACATCACAGTAAGCCAGACCTAATTAGAAAAAATTTCTATATGCAGAATTATTGGTGTCCTAACAATGTACTCATATCAAAATTTCTTTCCACATTTTGGACAGTATTCAAACTCCTCCTGCGTCTCAAATCCACAGTTACTACATCTTTTGAAGCTGCTTTTGTACCCTGCCTGCACCTTTGTTAAATTCTCTGGCAGTATCTCTGTCTTCTCTCCCCTTACAATCCGCTTTCCGATCTCCGGTTCAAGAGAATAAACGGTGTTGCAGCATGTACTCTGTACATAATACTGCCTGTTCCATTTCAAACAAGGAATGAAAAATAATGACAGACACATATAAGTCATGTACACCTGATATCTCCCATAAGAACCGCAATGTTCACAGACTATCATCTGATCATAGTCAAAATCTTTTCTTCCCTGTGTAATTCCCATAATAAAAAACATCTGAATAATTCCTCTGGCCGTTCCCCATGAAAACATAGCGTCCAAAATAGGTTTTAGGCTAAAACCTGTTTCGGTAAGAGTATATTCTACCCTTGGTGGTACTTCTGGATAAACTTTGCGAGTAAGCAGTCCATTATCTTCCATTGAGCGTAAATTAGCAGTCAATACTTTTTGCGAAATGTTTCCAACAGATTTTTTCAACTCTCCAAAACGCTTTGTACCTTCCAGCAGGTCACGGATAATAAGAACTTTCCAGCGGTCACTGATAAGCATTAAAGTGGTTTCTACCGGACAGGCAGGCAAATTTTTATCCATCAAAATCCCCCATTTCTTCACAATAGTTTCTTTTAGGTAACTACGGCGCAATAAAGTGCTTACTTTACGTTTTTTCCCTACGGATATATTATAATCTTGCAAGCGGGAAAAAACAAGCCGCAAACAAAATCAAAAAACAGGAGGAACGAAAGTATGAAAATCGTAGTTATTTGTACAAATGGTAAAGAGGGTAAGTTGATTGTCAGGGAAGCTATTGCAAGAGGGGCAGACGTTACCGCCGTTGTGCGTGGAGGAAACTAATCAGAAGCAACAAGCGTCATCAAAAAAGACCTGTTTGATTTGACCGCAGCCGATTTGGAGGGCTTTGATGTTGTGATTGACGCTTTTGGTGCATGGACGCCGGAAGCTCTGCCGCAGCACAGCACTTCTCTGAAACATCTTTGCAACCTTGTAAGCGGCACGGAAACAAGACTTCTTGTTGTTGGCGGGGCGGGCAGCCTGTATGTGACCCCTGAGCATACTGTACAGGTCATGGACGGGGCGGACTTTCCGGAGGTGTTCAAGCCGCTTGCTTCCAATATGGGAAAGGCGCTTGATGAGCTTCGCACCAGAACAGATGTAAAATGGACATATATTAGCCCTGCCGGAGATTTTCAGGCAGACGGGGCAAGAACCGGAAAATATATCTTAGGCGGTGAAGAATTAACATTGAACGCGAAAGGAGAAAGCATAATCAGTTATGCTGACTATGCGGTTGCTATGGTTGATGAAGCGTTAAATGGAAGCCACATTCAGCAGAGAATTTCAGTTGTAGCAGAATAAGGTGATTTTTAATGTTTTTAAAGACTGCGACTACAAAATCTACAAACAGTTAAGGATTAAGTAGAACCTAGTGTGATGACCACATTAGAAATTTACTATTGAGATTATTCTTTCATTAAAATTGCCGATATGAAGATATAAATATTGAATTGATAGGAGATACGAAATCGTGAGAAATATGATTGCTTACTGCGGACTGGATTGTGAAAAATGTGATGCATATCTTGCAACGCTCCATAACGACAACGCGTTACGTGCGAAAACCGCAAAACTATGGGCGGAATTGAATCACGCTCCCATTTTGCCTGAACACATCAATTGTGAGGGCTGCCGTGTGGACGGAGTTAAAACGGTATACTGTGAAAGCCTTTGCGAAATTCGCCAGTGCGCTCTAAATAAAGGCGTGACGACATGCGGTGATTGTCCAGATACAGAAACATGTCAGGCGCTTAGTGAGATTGTCTCAAATACTCCAGACGCTCTGAAAAATCTGAAAGGATAAACTTACATAATCGATACAGCTTCCTGCTTGCAGGCAGTTGTATCGATTAAAATCGTTATTAAATGAGGAGAGAAAATGAAAAATCCGTGGATCGAAATTCCATTAGCTGATTATGAAAATCATATGAAACTTGATTCTGTTATGCAGTTACAGGCTATGAATGAAATGATGAAAGGTCAATTCGATACTTACTCCATTTCCAGCGTAATAATATTTGGCCTTGCAGGAGGTAATGGTCTTGAGCATATCCAGAAAGATAAATTCATAAAAGTATATGGAATTGACATCAATTCCTCTTATTTGCAATCCGCCATACAAAGATACCCCCATTTGGACGGACTTCTGGAGTGCATGTGCATCAACTTAATAGATGAAGCGGATAAGCTGCCAAAAGCAGATATGGTTATTGCAAACTTATTGATTGAATATATAGGATACCAGTCCTTTCAGAACGCAATCCGACAAGTACATCCTAAGTATGTTTCGTGTATTATTCAAATCAACATGGAGGAAAATTGGGTGTCTGATTCCCCCTACCTACATGTATTTGACGGACTGGAACAGATACATCATCAAATAAAAGAACAGACATTAGAGAAAGTAATGCACGAAATTGATTATCACGCAATCAGAACTTTAGCGCATAAACTACCTAATGGTAAAAAACTGGTACAGATAGACTTTATTAGTTCATTAGAAGAATAAACCACATTTTATATAGGAGGGACAGATGGCAAAACGACCTGCATTTTTTATTCGTCAAGGAAAAGTTATTAGTGAAATGTATTCGTTTGAATGGTATTCTGGTTTTGCAGTATCTCAAAAACAAAAATCTATAAAAAGTCTGCACAATGCAATTATAAAAGCAGATGTAAACGCTAAGCCATTAGAAATCAGCACTAAGAGTCAGGAAACGATTGGAATTAAATTAAGTGCGTTCAATCTCAAGATAAATAACAATACCCTTGAGAATGTTTTTCAGAGCGCTAAAGTTTTTGAGAATGGTGGTCCTTATCTTGATTTGCTTGATATGTCACCGAAAGAAGCCAAGCGCGATGAAAGATTGCATAAATCAGGAAGCCTAAAAGCGTTTCGTTACCAAAATGAAGATTTTCCTTTAATTCCCCAAACGGTATTCTATGATTTTATCTATATTACCGCTATCAAAAAATCGTTTACAACAGATGAAATCAATGCAATTCTAAGTTATAATTATTTTACTGATATAGAATTTAATCCTACCAAAAGCATCAATACTCAAGCAAGAGCTGCCGCAATTCTTAAGTTGATTGTAGATGGATATGGTTATCTGCCATCTTTTAGTAAAGAGGATTTTATTCAATATCACAAAGAACATATTTCTTATTGATAAATTCTAGTTTCTCAGACAATTATATGGATTAACAATCGAAATAGGTAAAGGAGAAGATCATATGAGTGATAAGATTATATTTAGTCCGGGTTCATTTTTTCATGGAACAAAAGCCGATTTAAATATTGGTGATTTCTTGGTTACAGGAATGAAAAAAAATTATAACGATGATAGAAAATCAGGATATGTTTATTTTGCCGGAACATTGGATGCTGCAATTTGGGGCGCAGAATTGGCAGAGGGAGACGGTACGCAGCGGATATATGTTGTTGAACCAACCGGAGATTTTGAAGATGATCCCAACCTTACTGACAATAAATTTCCTGGAAATCCTACAAAATCTTATCGAACAAAGCAGCCATTAAAAATTATCGCAGAGGTAACGAAATGGGAGGGGCACCCTTCGGAAGTGATAAATAGTATGCTTGAAAATCTTAGACAGTTATCTGAAAAGGGAATCAAAGCAATAGACTGATTAAAGACAAATCCATTGGGAATCTTTGATGTCTTTCTTCTGTGCGTGGAGCCCAGATCATTAATTTAACTTCCAGTTATCTCCTGGAATAACTGCGCTTACTGCTGAATTTTAAGTTTTAATTTCGCAAACCGCATGAGCATATGCGGCGAGGGTCCTGGGATCAAACAGTACAAATCTTACAATGTCAATTTTGTCCATATGTTCTTCGCAGAACTTTTGGACTGTTCTGGCTGCCACAAGCGCAGCCGGCTCTACCGGATAACGATACACCCCTGTTGAGATGGAAGGAAATGCGATTGTCCGAATCCCATGCTCAACCGCAACCTTAAGGGAATTCCTATACGCATTTTCAAGAAGCTGTTCTTCTAAAGCATCTCCTCCATGCCAGATGGGCCCTACCGTGTGGATCACATATTTACACGACAGAAGATAAGCTTTGGTAAGCTTTGCCTCTCCTGTCTTACAGCCATGCAGCGTTCTGCATTCAGCCAAAAGCTCGCAACCGGCTGCACGGTGGATGGCACCGTCCACACCTCCTCCTCCAAGCAGGCTGTTGTTCGCCGCATTTACGATTGCCTCCAGATCATCTACTTTCGTAATATCACCCTGAACAGTCTGTATCTGATATCCCATAGCTATATCACCTTTCCCAAAAGATGGTCCATTTCATGCTGCGCAATCTGAGCGGGCCAATCTTTCAGCTTTATTTTCTGTTTTTTCCAATCGAAATCAAAATACTCCACCTCGATTTCCTTATAACGGTTGGTTTTACGAATCCCGTCAAGGGACAGGCAGCCTTCCTCTGTTTCATAAAGTCCGTTTCCCCAAACCAGCACTGGATTGAACATCACAATATCAATAACGCCCATATTTACAATGATGATATTTTTCTTTACGCCGATCATATTGGCAGCCATGCCCACACAACGGTCACGGTTGGCATGTAAGGTATCCTGTAAATCCCTTCCTACTTGTAGGTCCTCCTTAGTTGCCGGTTCTGATTTTTGCCCCAGAAAAAACACGTCCCTTACAATCTGTTTTACCATGCTTCCTTTTCCTCCCTCAAATCCACAGTTACTGCATCTTTTGAAGCTACTCCTGTATCCTGCCCGCACCCGCGTCAGGTTCTCTGGCAGTATTTCTGCCTTCTCTCCTCTTGCAATCTCTTCAATCCCAGATCGCTGGAATCGCATTAGCATAAAGTATTTATAACATTCTGCTCAGTTTCTATTATAGGATTCCTTTATTCAAAATGCAACCAGATTACTATTTCTAGTATATTTGATGGAAAAATTAGGGAGAAATTTGAGAAAGCATTCCAATCAGTTCTTCCTGTCATATTTATTTTATGTTATAATTTGTAACAGATTTTTCTTTTCCTTATTTTGCTCTTATAATGTTTCATAACATGAGGAAAAGGATATGAATTAAAGTAGTCTGGAAAGATCGCTTTAAAGGCATCTGGCGATTAAGAAGGGAAACTATGGAAATAAAAGTTGTAACAAATAATGATAAAGAATTTGTAATGAGTATTGATAGACATGTCGATGATACAGGATATGCCAATCGGGTATATACAAAATCCGGTTACGTTATATGGGAAGACAGCCAACCCATTGGAATAATCGTACATTGTATCTTATGGGAGCATATTCCATTTATGAATTTTATATTTATTAAAGAGGATTATCGTAGTAAAGGATTTGCAAAGCAGGCTATCATTCGTTGGGAAAACGAAATGAAAAATCAGGGCTACAAAATGACTTTGATTTCAACACAGGCTGATGAAGGTGCACAACATTTATATCGAAAACTAGGATATATAGATTGTGGAGGACTCGTATTTCATAATACGCCCTTCGACCAGCCTATGGAAATATTTTTTAGAAAAGTTTTGTAGAATACGATTTGCCACCGTCACGAACCACTCTACGGTCTGCAAAGTATTTAGTAATTATACACAAAATCAAACACTGGTCTGCCTCTGACAGCCCGTCTATCGTGTCAGTCCTGCGAAGTACGATTCTGTCGTAATCCGGCACAGACCCAGTAAACAGATACCCCTTCTTATCATCCTTATCAACATAGGGGTCTGCCCCCTGAATACTAAATTAAACGGAGAATCCAATTCCATCAGCAATCAGAAATCCATGTTGGAGGACTACGCCAAACGCAACGGTTTTCCCAATCCTACCCACTTTACGGACGATGGAATTTCGGAAACCCACTTTGACCGCGCCAGCTTTAATGCCATGATGGAGGAAGTCGAGGCTGGCCATGTGGAGGCAACTATCATCACGGATATGAGCCGCTTACTCTTTTTCAAGAATAGGATAACTTTTTCCTTGGATATACTCTTTCACTAATTGCTTTTTGAATTCTTCGTTATAGACTTTGTCCATTCTGCTGGTTCCTCCTTTGTTCATTTTTATTATACCTTATCCGAACCATCTGTTACAACTTTAGTATACCAGAACACTGGGGATTCAAAAACGCCCCAGCTTGAAAAGACGGAGGATTTATGGTAGTATGAACATACAGAAATCACAAAGAAAGCAGGTGGGAATTTTGACAGTAACGGAAACAATAGACCGGAAACATCAGGAAGATTTACAGCGCCTTAGAAGTTTTCGTCTTATGGATGATGATTTTCTCACAAAATGCTTTGAGGGAAATACAGAGTGTATTGAATTGGTACTCCGAATTGTTCTGGATATGCCGGATTTGAATGTACTGGACGTCCGCACACAGGTATTTGTGGAAAATCTTCTGAATCGCTCTGTGAGACTGGATGTACTGGCGACCGACAGCGTCGGACGGAAATTCAATATTGAAATCCAGCGTGCGGACAAGGGAGCCGGTCGAAAAAGAGCGCGTTACAACAGCAGCATGATGGACGCAAATCTTCTGAAAAAGGGTGAAGCTTTTGACAATCTCCCGGAAACCTATGTTGTTTTCATAACCGAGAATGATGTAATGGGGAAAGGGAAACCTTTATATCAGATTGAGCGCTGTATACTGGAAACCGGCAAAAGATTTGAGGATGGTACGCACATCCTTTATGTGAACGGAGCATACCGGGATGAAACGCCAATCGGGAAGTTAATGCACGATTTTTCCTGTACGAATCCATCGGATATGTACTATGGCGTATTGGCAGACAGAGTAAAATTTTTCAAAGAAAGTAAGGAGGGAATCGCAGTCATGTGTAAGGCTATGGAAGATATGAGGAACCAAACACTTAAAGAGGGCATGATGGAAGTTGCACTTCGTATGTTGAGAGCTGGGAAATATGCGCTGGATGAGATCGCTTCTATTTCCGGACTTTCTCTTGACGAAGTAAAGAAACTCAATGCAGATAAAACAGCATAAGTAACCGCATTCACACAGACCGAGAATCTGGGAACAGGTTCCCGGTCTTATTTTTTTGCTCTAAATGTATAACTTGATTAAAAAGTCGAATCTTTCCGAAGTTAGTTGAAATAAAGCTTTTATCAAATGGTAAAACATGGTATAATAAGCACGAATTTTAAAGC
>ERZ808028.1028-NODE-1028-length-18540-cov-22.019444_pt1 | contig 18540 bp, 22 predicted proteins | sample MGYA00380184_ERZ808028 | MGnify/ENA primary metagenome ERZ808028 (study PRJEB31490, sample SAMN06133397) | mouse gut metagenome | isolation source: J8_1 | host: mice | place: China: Chengdu | collected 2015-05 ...
ATGATTGCGGACGACTTCCAGCTGAACGTGGGCAGCCTGGAGGGGACCGGCTTTTCCATCGCCAGCCGGGTGGAGGACAACAAAACCCTCTTTGACATCATCCAGACGGCCCTGGACGAAACCCTAAAGGCCACCGGCCAGATGTTCGTCCTCTATGACGACGTGGGCAAGCTGACCCTCAAAGGGCTGGGCAGCATGAAGATCAACATGGTGGTGGACGACTCCGCCGCCGGGGACTACGACTACAAAAGCTCTATTTCCTCCGGGACCTACGACAAGATCAAGCTATCCTATGAGAACAAGAAGACCGGCAGGCGGGAAATCTACGTCGCCCAGGACGGGGCCAACATCAACCAGTGGGGTGTTCTGCAATACTATGAGAAAGTCGACAGTACGGCCAACGCCAAGTCTATGGCCGACGCCCTGCTGGGCCTCTACAACACCAAGACCCGGACCCTCAAGCTCCAGAGCGTGCTGGGGGATATTCGGGTCCGTGGCGGAACGCTGCTGATCGTTACCCTGGGCTTGGGGGACATCAACCTGTCCAGCTACCTGATGGTGGAGCAGGTCAAGCATACCTTCAGCAACGAGCAACACCTGATGGAAATGAAGATGCGGGGTGGTACGTTTGTCGCTTGATATCAACGAGCTGGTGCGGCTGGTAAAGCAGGCCGCCGTGGAGGCTGTGCGGGCGGACGCTCCTGTGGCCGTCTGCTATGGTACGGTCCTCTCCGCAGCCCCGCTGAAAATCCAGGTGGACCAAAAGAAGATTTTGGGGGAGGCTCAGCTCATCCTCACCGACGCTGTGCGGGACTTCAATGTGGAGATGTCCACCATTGAGGGTACGGGCAAAAGCCCGGGGCCGCACTACACCGAGGACGAGAGCGGCGGCTCCGGGGATGCCGCCTTTGCGGCCCACAAGCACCGATACCAGGGCCGGAAAAAGTGGCGGGTGCACAACGCCCTCAAGGCGGGGGAAAAGGTCATCCTGCTGCGCTGCGACGGCGGGCAAAAATACATCGTTTTGGACAGATGGGAGGCGAGGGAGTAATGGGTCTGTTACCGACGACCGGGGACGACCTGGACCTGGTGCGCTTTCAGATAGCGGCCCAGCCGGGGTATACCCACAAGCTGAGCATTGACCGGCAGCGGGTGAGCGGCATGGCGGACAAGCGGGAGGCGCTGTACCAGGCCATCTACCTCATTTTGAACGTGGAGCGCTACGCCTGGCCCATCTACTCCTGGCGCTACGGCTCCGAATTTTCCGACCTCATAGGCAAGGCCAAGGACTACGCCATGAGTGAGATGAAACGCCGGATAACTGAGGCGCTGGAGCAGGATGACCGCATCACCGGCGTGGGTAACTGGGGCTTTGAAACGGGCCGAAAAACGGTGCTGGCCAATTTCACCGTCTATACCATTTTTGGTGAGCTGGATTTTTCAAAGGAGGTTGAGGTGTAGATGTTTGAACAGCACACCTATGAGGCGCTGGTCAAGAGCGCTCTTGCCAATGTACCCAATGGCATAGATAAGCGGGAGGGCTCTATGGTCTTTAACGGCGTGGCCCCCTCTATGGCGGAGCTGGCCCAGCTCTATATTGGGCTCGATTTCGTTTTTAAGGCTACGTACCTGCTGACCGCCCCCAGGGAATACCTCATCAAGCGGGCCTCGGACCGCAACATGGCTCCCAAGCCAGCCAGCCCCGCCGTGTTTCGGGCGGAGTGCAACATTGAGGTGCCGGTGGGTACCCGTTTCTCCTGCGAGGACATCAACTTTGTGGTGACCGGCAGAATGGAGGAGGCTGACACAGAGGACGCCAAGAGCCACGCTGTCACCTGCGAAAAGGCCGGGGCCCTGGGCAACGGCTACACCGGGCAGCTCATCCCTGTGGAGTATGTGAACGGGCTGACCCATGCAGAGCTGGTGGAGCTGCTGGTGCCCGGTGAGGACGATGAGGAAACGGAGGCTTTCCGTCAGCGGGTCCTGGACAGCTTTCAATCCCAGGCATTTGGCGGCAATCAAGCGGACTACAAGGAAAAGGTGCTGGCCATGCCCGGCGTGGCCGCCCTCAAGGTCCACCCCGTCTGGAATGAGGGGCTGAGGCCCAGCACCCTCATCCCCGGCGATGAGGTCACGGCCTGGCTGGAGGCCTCTGAGGGGGCTCTGGAGCCCGCTGTGGCGGCCTGGCTGGCCGCCGTATATACTGCGGCCAAGGACAAGCTGCTGACCATCGGAGGCACCGTCAAGCTGGTCCTGTTGGCCGCCAACAACACCGTCCCCACCGACACCCTCATTGATGAGGTGCAGACGGCGGTGGACCCCAGGTCGAACGCCGGGGAGGGCCTGGGGCTCGCCCCCATCGGCCACGTGGTCCACGTGGCCGGCGTGACCCCGGAGCCTGTCAACGTCACGCTCAACCTGACCTTTGCCCCCGGCTGGAGCTGGGAGGCGGTGCAGAGCTATGTGACGGGCGCTTTGGACGCCTATTTTTCGGAGCTGACCGGGCAATGGTCCAGCTCCGATTTTTTGACCGTGCGCATTTCGCAGATTGAAAGCCGTATTTTGTCCGCCTGCCCCACGATGGTCACGGATATTGGCGGCACGAAAATCAACGGGAAAGAGGAAAACCTGGTGCTGGGCCCGGACAGCATCCCGGTGAGGGGGGCTGTGAGTGGATAGAGAGCTCATCAACTATCTGCCCCCCGTGCTGCGGGAGGTGGCGGAGTTTAAGGCCATCAACAGCGCCAACGGGCCGGAAATTTCTATGGCGTGGGACGGCCTTGACCGGGTGATGGCCAATCAGTTCCTGGATGACGCCGACGAGCGGGGGGTGTCCGTATGGGAGCAGGAGCTGAAAATCCGCCCCAAGGATACGGACACTCTGGCGGTCCGCAAGGCCCGCGTTAAAGCAATGTGGAACCGGGAGCTGCCCTATACGGTGCCCTGGCTCAAGAATTGGCTCCGGGGTTTGTGCGGCCCCCAGGGCTATGAGGTGGCCATCGTTGACTACTCCATCCACATCCAGCTTGACTATACCATCCTGCCGGACGCCGCCCGCATAGCGGAGGAAGTCATGGACCTGCTGCTGGCGGTCCGCCCCTCCAATATGTGGATGCTCCTGGTGTCCTTTGTGCAATCGGAGGGAGCCGTCCAGGTAGGGGCCATGACAGAGCGGTCCGTCTATATGGACGTGTGGCCCATGCTGGTCAATGAGCTGGAAAGCGCTGGCGGCGTCAAGATGGCCGGACCGCTGGAGTATCACGCCACCCTTGAAATCTATCCATACAAGGAGGATCAAGAAAATGCCTGAGCAAGAGAAACGATACGGCACGAAAATCACCGCCTTGGGGGCCGCACGCATCGCCGCCTGCATCCTGGCGGGCACCCAGCTGAAAATCACCCAGGCCGCCGCCGGGGACGGCGGCGGGGGCTATTATGTGCCCACGGTGGACCAAACGCAGCTGGTGGGGGAGCTGTGGCGGGGGCCCGTCGTATCCGCCGTGCAAAATCCCGCTGTGCCCAATATGCTGGATGTCAAGATTGTTATTGATGACAGCGTGGGCAATTTTATCTGCCGTGAGATGGGGCTTTTCAGTGAGGACGGGGAGCTTATCGCCATCTGCAACACCCCGGACACGGAAAAGGTGGCCATCTCCACCGGCGTGGACGGGCGGCTCACTATGGTCATGCACATTGTGGTGGCAGACGCCTCCGTGCTGGAGTTTGCCATCATTCCCGCCCTGGACGTGGTGAGCTGGGAGGAACTGGAAAGAGCTATTTCTGACCATGACACGGACCCCGCTGCCCACGAGGACATCCGGCAGGCCATCACAGACGCTGTAGAGGCCCATGACGTGGCCGCCGATGTTCACCCAGAGCTCCAGAATACGGTGGAGGGCATTGACGCCCGCCTGGCCGTCCTGGAGCTGAAATACGGCACCAATATCACCGGCAACTCTTTCACGGCGACCTTTGCCTCCCTGGTGGGGCTTGTGGTGACCGGCGTGTGGAATGAAACCTATCAAAGAGTGGAGTTTTAGCCGTGCCGTGGGGAACGGACGGCCGATGCGCGGGACTATGTGCAGGAAAACATTCTAAAGGAGGTCATCTAATGGCAACTGTAACCCTTGGCAGTAAGGCAGTAGGGAGTATTGTGAAGCTGGAGGTTGGCGGAGTAACCAAGAACTTCATCGTTGTGCATCAGGGGCGGCCCAGCTCAATCTATGATGAGAGCTGTGATGGAACGTGGCTGTTGATGGAGGACAGCTATGAGGAAAAAAGGTGGCACTCCACCGATGTCAACGACTACGCTAACAGCACCATCCACAGTCACCTCAACAGTACATTTCTGAACCTGTTCAACGCCAACATCAAGGCGGCCATCAAGCAGGTCAAGCTCCCGTACCGTCCAGGGTCTGGCTACGGGAAAACCGTCAGCAGCGGGGCAAATGGTCTTTCCACGAAAATCTTCCTTTTGAGCGGAACCGAAGTTGGTTTTGTTCACGACTACTTCGCCATCGAAGGCGCAAAGCTGGCCTACTTCCAAAACTGCGCCACGTCCGATGCGGACAGCAAGCGTGTTGCGAAGCTGAACGGTTCGACCAGGGCTTGGTGGCTTCGTTCCCCCTGCTGCCGCTCCAGCGACGGCACAACGCGGGCTTTACTCGTCAGCGCAGTTGGCTACGTGAACCAATACTACTGCCATAACCAGCATGCCACCCGCCCGGCTTTGATACTTCCCTCCTCCCTCTATATCGGCGATGACGGCTCTGTGTCCGTCAACACCGCACCCGGCACTCCCGCCAGCATCACCTATCCCACCAGTATCAACGGCGGTACGGACATCACGGTGAGTTGGGGAGCATCCACAGACGCTGAGGGAAACCTTGCAGGCTACATCGTGGAGCGGAGCGCCGACGGCGGCACCGCCTGGGCCCAGATTTATCAGGGCAGCGCCCGGAGCACCACCAACAACGTGGCATTTGGCACCGCCACCGTCATGTTCCGGGTCAAGGCCTATGACACAGAGGGCCTAAACTCCGGCTGGAGGACCGGCAGTAATATCACGGTAGTCAACAACCGGGCCCCCTCCGCCCCCGGCTCCATCACGGTGCCCGCCGCTGTCCGGGGCGGGGCCACCCTGCCCATCTCCTGGACCCGCGCCACGGACAGCGATGGCAACCTCAGCGGCTATGAGCTGGAGCGGAGCGTCAATGGCGGCGCATGGGCACAGGTCTACAAGGGCTCCGCCCTGACTTTTACGGACACCATCACCGCCGGATGGAATACAGTGGCCTATCGTGTCCGGGCCTATGACACGCTGGGCGACACCAGCGCCTATGTTTCCAGCGACACCTGTACGGTGGACAACAACGCCTATCCTGTCATCTCCAGCGATACGGCCTCCGGCACGGACCTGGGCGTCAAAAATGAGGGTTTTGCGCTGGCTTATACGGTGACGGACGCAGACGGGGACACCGTGACGGTCAAGGAGTATCTGGACAACGTGCTCCAGCAGTCCTATACGGCCACCCTGGGCCACTCCAATACGTTCCAGGCCGTTACCGCCGCCAACTATCAGAAAATCCTGAACGGTTCCCACACCCTCAAGGTGGTGGCCAATGACGGCAAGGCGGACAGCGCCCCTTACACCGTGACCTTTACCAAAAAGATCACCAGCGCCAGTATCACTCTGGAGGAGCCCCTGGAGGCGGACGACGCCATCACCGTCATGGTGCTCAACATCATGGGGGCGCTGCCTGCTGACGCGGCGCTCCAGGTCCTGGTTACGAACAACGCCAAGGATGCCAGCCCCGTGTGGGAGGACGCTACGGCGGACATCAAGAGCGGGGCCAACCACGTCTTTGAGAACAAGACCGCCGACAACGGTTTTGGATTCAACTTCAAGCTCACTGTGAGCCGGGGCGACAGCGACGCCGGCGGCTATATTTCCAGCATCGGAGGTGCTTTTGAATGAGCGTCCAGTTTACCAGCAGCAGCCTCAAGGAAATCAATGCGGCCAAGCTCTACGCCCGGCAGCGGGAGAACGCCGCCGCCATCGCCTTTGTGGTGCTGGCGGAAAGCGGCCAGATTGACGTCATGACCGCCGCCGAACAGTCCGCCCTCTTTGCGGAGTGGGTTCCCGGCGTCGACTACACCGTGGGCAGTCTCCGCCGGTATGGCGGTATCCTTTACCGCTGTGTCCAGGACCACGCCTCTCAGAAGGGGTGGAGCCCGGACAATGCCGCCTCCCTCTGGGCGGTGGCCTCTGACCCGGCGGAGGAGTGGCCCGCCTGGAGCCGGCCTGTGGGGGCCCATGACGCATACGGCGCCGGGGCCAAGGTGAGCCACAAGGACAAGCACTGGACCTCTACCGTGGACGGCAACGTCTGGGAGCCGGGGGCCTTCGGCTGGACGGAAGCCGTGGTGGAGTAAGCCAGGGCCGCCGGACAAGGCCCAGTGGCCGGATGGCAGAGCTCCGGCATATTGCCGGGCTGGCGGGGGCCAATAAGTAAATGCGGGGCAAGGCAAGGTGTGGAAATGCACCTTGCCTTTTATATGTGGACAGCCGCAAATTGAACGGAAAGGGATGAAAGGGCATGGAGGGTATTGTTGTGGCGCTGATCGGCCTTATCGGGTCTGCGATTGGTTCCCTGGTTGGCATTCTGACCTCCTCTAAGCTGACCCGATACCGGCTGGAGCAGTTGGAGAAAAAGGTCGAGGTCCACAATGGGGTCATCGACCGGGTGTACAAGCTGGAGGAGCGCACCGAGCTCCAGGAGGAAAAAATCAAGGTGGTAAACCACCGCATTGAGGACCTGGAGGACTTCCACAAGGGGGGCGGGGGATGAAGATTTTGGTTGCCGCGGCGGCGGGGGTGGCTGCCGGCGTGGCGCTGGGGTTGATCTGGGGGGCGTGGGGCCGGAGAGGCAAGCGAAGCCAGAGCAGGGAGTGGATCACCCCTGAGACCATGAAGCAGGTGGTATGGGTGTGCCTGGGGAACGGCATTGCCTGGGTGTGGTGCAGCTACATTTTGGCCTATCTGGACAAGGTGCAGATTGCGGAGAGCTTGTCCCAGGTGGCGGTGACGGAAATCATCGCCGTGGTGCTGGCCTATGCCATGAAATCCGGGGTGGAGAATCTGAGCAAAAATAACCGCTGGCCGGATCGGGGCGGCGGGGCGGAGGGGGAGTGACCCATGCTGACGGGCAAGAACCCCGAGGAAAAAATCTGGAATTACCTGAAGGGCAAGGGCCTCACCGACGCCGGCGCGGCGGGGCTGATGGGGAACCTCCAGGCGGAGAGCGGGCTGAACCCCAGGAACCTGCAAAACAGCTGCGAAAAGAAGCTGGGGTACACGGACGCCTCCTACACCGCGGCGGTGGACAGCGGGGCCTACGCCAATTTCGCCAAGGACTGCGCTGGGTACGGCCTCGCCCAGTGGACGCACCCCAGCCGCAAGGCGGCCCTGCTGGCCTATGCCAAGAGCCGGGGAGCGTCCATCGGGGACCTGGAAATGCAGCTGGACTTTCTGATGCAGGAGCTGGCCAAGAGCTTCCGGGGTGTGCTGGCCGTGCTAAAAACTACTGCCAGCGTCCGGGAGGCGTCGGACGCGGTGCTGCTCCAATTTGAGCGGCCCGCCAATCAGAGCGCGGAAAACTGCGCCCGGCGGGCGCAGCTGGGCGAGATGCTTTTGGAATTATACGGAGGAGGGGGAAATGTGAGCTATCTCATGACGGCGGCGCAGCTGTGCGCCCAGGCGGTGGACATCGCAGACCGCTACAAAACCAGCTATATGCTGGGGCCGTGGGGCTGGCCCGCCAACGACAGGATGATTACGCGGGCCACCACCCAGGGCGGCAACGCCCAGACCAACCGGCAGTGGCTGGCCAAGGCCAACGCCATCAAAGGCAGGGGGTTTATCTTCGACTGCGTGGGGCTCATCAAGGGCATTTTGTGGGGCTGGTGCGGCGACCTGTCCCGCACCTACGGCGGGGCAGGGTACGCCTGCAACGGCGTGCCCGACTACGACGCGAAAAAGATGATCGACCACTGCCTGGAGGTGTCCGCTGATTTTACCAAGATTATCCCCGCTGAGGCGGTGTGGATGGACGGCCACATCGGGGTGTATGTGGGCGGCGGCGTAGTGGTGGAGGCCACGCCCAAGTGGCTGGGCGGGGTGCAGCGGTCCACCTGCGCGAATGTGACGGGGAAGCTGATCTCCGGCACCGCCGGGACCCGCAGATGGACCAAGCACGGCAGGCTGCCATGGGTGGATTACTCCAAAATTGAGGACAAAGAGGAGGACGACGAGATGAAATACTATCAGAAGCTGAAGGACGTTCCGGCCAGCTATCAGCCCACCATCCGCAAGCTGATGGAGCGCGGATGGCTGAAGGGCCGGAGCGACCCCGACCCCAACCGCCTGGACGACAACGTACTGGACGTGTCCGAGGAATACTGCCGGGTTATGGCTACGCTGGATGCGGCGGGGAAGCTGGACTGAGGGCGCAGCGAACTCAAAAGATAGTAAAAATGGAAGGGGGCCGGATATCCGGCCCCCTTCCATTTTGGGTGAGGGCGTTTCCTTTTGTGTTCTTAACAGGGCGAGATTAAGGAGCTGTGGGGCTGTTTAGAACCGGCCGGGAGAAGGTTCGGAGGTTTTCCTTGCGGTAGTATTGCGAGCGGTACATTTTTCTCGCGCCTGTGAAGGCATCATGCCCGAACAGATGAAATTGAAGTGCCGCATCGGGGTAGACGGCGAATATGTCGTCCAGCTGCAAGGTTTTATTGAGCGCTTTTTCCCGTATGCGGGAATCGTAAAATACCTTTGAGAACTCGGCGTATGTGTCTGTCATATCGACAGCATACATGATTCTGCCGGTGTTTTTGTTGGGCCAGAGCCTGTCCCTGGAACCGGCGGGGGGCAGATAGGGCAGATTGGAGGAGTAGTCCAAATTGAGGAGGGCGAAGCATTTTAACCCTGGGTTTTTGGCGTCAGCCCCTATAATGGTAATTTTGGCCTGCATATGCAGGTCGATCAGCTCCCGCCGCCCTTTGTTGGTCACGTCGATACTGTAGTGATAGAGAGATTCATCGTGGGGGTCTGTGTTTCCGAGCAACTCCTTGGAAAAGACGATTTTCACGCGGCTGAATTTGGTTGTAAAAAGCCAGACCAGGAATGAGGCGACCACGCCAAGGGAAAAAGATATGATTTGCTCCCGCATAAAAACACGTCCTTTCGTACAAGTAGTTTGTTAAATCCGCCTTTAAAGCGTTACAAGATGAGGTGAAAAAGGCACTCCTTGCGGAAAAGCAAAGAGTGCCCTGTAATGTTCCCGTCGTTTGCGAACCCTTTTCCCATTGCTTAAGTAAACGCAAATGCGGGCCAGATGACTCAGGGACCCAATGCTGGATCGGCCGAGGAGGGTAGACTGATGAAAAAACGGAATAGATGAATTCACGAGTATAAGTACAGATTGTATCGGGAAACAAAGCAGCTATTACTATTTTATATATCGTAAAAACTCACAATTTGATAATGGCTTGACCAATGAAAAGTGGCGGCGATGCATCGCAGAGATTGCAAAATTATATAGGCGATACACATCGTCAAGCATTGCTTTCCGCAGGTTTTGGCCTTTTGAAAGGCGTGGTCCATGACGAAGGCCACCCGGGGAAGGTAGCCCAGGTCCTCCAGCAGTGTAAACAGAGGGAAGAAAATGGCCATGGGGGGCAGCATCACCGCCACCACCCAGGCAGTCACCCGGTACATCCCATCCAGCAGCAGACCGGCCAGCCATGCCGGCGCCCCGGCCAGCCAGCGCTCCAGCACGCCGCCCAGGCGGGCAAAGAGCTGGGTGAGCAGGGCGGAGGGGATGTTGGCCCCCGCCACCGTCAGCCACACCACCAGCCCGAACAGCAGCAGCATCAGGAGGATGCCGGTGCTCTTGGAGGTAAGTAGGCGGTCCAGCCGCTGCTGGCGGCGCTGGCGCTGGACGTTTTCGCTGCGCACCACCTGGGCCGCGTACCGCTCGGCCAGACTTACCCGCTCCTGGGGCGCGCGCTCAGGGGCGGCGGAGGCGTTGGAGTCCGCCAGCAGGGCAACCGCCCGTTTCAATTCGTCCAGCCCCTCTCCGCGCCCCGCGGAGGTCCCGATCACCGGCACGCCCAGCCGCCGGGACAGGGCCGGCAGGTCCACCTCGATGCCCAGCCGCCTGGCCTCATCCATCAGATTGACGCACACCAGTACCTTTCCCGTCAACTCCAGCACCTGGAGGACCAAAATCAGGTTGCGCTCCAGGCAGGTGGCGTCGCACACCACCACAACGGCGTCCGCCTGGCCGCTTTGGATAAAGTCCCGGGCCACGGCCTCCTCCTGGGAGTGGGCGGCCAGGGAATAGGTCCCCGGCAGGTCGATGAGCTGGTAGTCCTCCCCGGCGTAGGCGTATTCCCCCCGGGCGGTGGCCACGGTTTTGCCGGCCCAATTCCCTGTGTGCTGGCGCAGCCCGGTGAGGGCGTTGAACACCGTGGACTTGCCCACGTTGGGGTTGCCGGCCAGCGCCACCCGCCTCATGTGGCCACCGCCGGAGCGGGAGTCTCCTGGACCTGGCGCTCCAGCGCCACGCCGTCCGCGTCCGCCCGGCGCAGGGCGATGAGGGCTCCGCGGATCAAATAGGCGCAGGGGTCGCCGGCGGGGCTTTTCAGCACGCAGGTGACCCGGGTGCCCCGCACCAGCCCCAGGTCGATGAGCCGCCGGTCCATGGCGGGGCCCGCGCGCACTTGGGTTACGTAAGCGCTCTCCCCCTCCGGGAGAGCGGATAAGCACAATGTCTCATACATGATAGTTGCTCCTTTCCCGCGCAGGCCGTCCTGCGGACGGTCTGCAAGCTATCCTATGGCGGGAAAGGTCAAACCGTGAAAGCCAAAGCCCCCCGCCGATGGCGGGGGGCTTTGACCGCTGCGGAGGCGGCCGCGCAGGACGCGCCGCCCCATGCCGAGACGGGGACCCTTGGCCGCTGCGGAGGTGGAGATGACTGCCTGCGGGAACACGGGACACCCCCGCCATCGGCGGGGGTGTCTCTCAATCATTGCGGATATGAATATGATTGTTGATGTGGTTGGCACAGTAGCAGTAGTACCCGTCGCACTTGGAGCAGTAGCGGAACTCCATGCTGGGGTCGTCCTGGTCGGTGAGGCCGCACACGGCGCACTTGTGGAGGTAGCCGCCGGTTTCCTTGGCCTTTTTCTGGGCCTGCTTCTGGGCGCGCTTGAAGTTGATTACCTGGGGGTCCGCCCGGCGGCGGGCGAAGCCCAGCTTCATGGACCACACGGGCCAGGTAAAGAGGAAGAAGTTGATAAAGCTGGCCAGGGGGAACAGGGCGAACACCCACCAGCCCATTTGGACATACTGAATCACGTCCACCAGGATGAGCACCACGTCGATGAGGGCGGCCCACTTCATTTTAATGGGGATGATGAACATCAGCAGAACCTGGGTTTCCCCGTACAGGGTGGCGATGATGAGGAAGATGGACAGGTTGAGGTAGTAGGCCAGGTTGACGGCGGACAGGCCCGCCCGGTCCAGGGCGAGCATCAGGTCCCACTGCATCAGGCTGAACGCCATCGCCAGCACCGCCGAGAGCACGATGCCGCACAGGTAGAACAGGCTGAACTTGGCCGTGCCCCACTCCCGCTCCAGCATGGCGCCGATCCAATAGTAGAAGTAGCAGCCCAGCAGCAGGTAGAAGGGGTTGGAGCTGTTGGGCACCACCACGAAGGTGACCAGCCGCCACACCTGGCCCCGGAGAATGTCCGGCGCCCAGAAGCTGAGCAGGCTGCTGAACATCCCGCGGGCGAACAGGTCCAGGAAAAAGACGGCCACCTGGGCGATGGCGATGTACAGCATCAGGTTGGGGACGCCGAACCGGGGATGCTTGGAGCAGAACCGGTCGATGGGACCATAGTGGTCGTTTCGGTAGATCAAGGGAAGCCCTCCTTTTTGGGACGTTCAAGTCATTATAGCCCCGCGGCCCGGAAAAGTAATCAATAAAGTGTTAAATTATTCCGCATACAGCCGGACGATGTGGAGCAGAATGTCCACCACCTGGTCCATCTCCTCCACGCAGCACAGCTCCAGCGGGCCGTGGAAGTTATATCCGCCGGTGCCCAGGTTGGGGCAGGGCAGGCCCATATAGGACAGCCGGGCGCCGTCGGTGCCGCCGCGGATGGCCTCGGCGGCGGGGGTGAGGCCGGCAAGCCGGGCGGCCTGGTTGGCGTTGTCCACCAGGTGCATACAGCCCGTCAGCTGCTCCTTCATATTAAAATAGCTGTCCGTCAGGGTGAGCTCGATTTTGGCGGTGGGGTGGACGGCCTGAAGCTGGGCGGCGGCCCGCTTGAGCAGGCCCTTTTTCACCGTGAACTCCCCTTTGTCGTGGTCCCGGATGATGTATTCCATCCGGCAGGCGGCGGCGGTGCCGTTGAGGGCGTCCAGGTGGAAGAAGCCCTGATAGCCCTCCGTCTTGGCGGGGATGGCCTGGGGCGGAAGCAGGGCGTTGAACTCCTGGGCGATGAGCAGGGCGTTTTCCATAATGCCCTTGGCCCCTCCGGGGTGGACGGACACGCCGGTGATGTCCACCACGGCGGAGGCGGCGTTGAAATTCTCATAGGCGATGACGCCGGGGGCGGAGCCGTCCACGGTGTAGGCGTATTTCGCGCCAAAGGCGCGCACGTCGAAGTGGTCGGGGCCCTCGCCGATCTCCTCATCGGGGGTGAAGGCGACGCACAGCCGCCCGTGGGGGATGTTTTCCGCGATGAGCCGCTCACACAGGGTCATGATCTCGGCGATACCCGCCTTGTCGTCCGCCCCTAAGAGGGTGGAGCCGTCGGCGGTGATGAGGGTTTTGCCCCGGAGGCGGGACAGCCAGGGGAAGTCGGCCACGCGGATGACCCGGTCCTGCCGGGGCAGGACAATGTCGCCCCCGTCGTAGTTCTCATGGAGGATGGGGCGAACGTCCTTTCCGGAAAAGGCGGGGGCGGTGTCCATATGGGCCAGCAGGCCCAGGGCGGGGGCGCTCTCACAGCCGGGGGTGGCGGGCAGCCAGGCGGTGACGATGCAGTGCCCGTTGACGCTGGGGTTTTCCAGGCCCAGCTCCTTGAGCTCGTCCACCAGCAGGTTCGCCAGGTCCCACTGGCAGGGGGTGGAGGGGGTGGCCCCCGTCTCCGGGGAGGACTCGGTGTTGATTTGGACGTACTTTAACAGGCGTTCATAGGCTCTCATAGCAGAAGCTTCCTTTCCTTAAAAATCACAGCATCACCGGACTGCTGACCCACTCCAGCCCGCAGGGTCCCGGTTCCCGGCGGCAGAGCTGGTACAGGTCGGTGCACCGGGCCTCCCGCTCCAGCAGGGGGAGGCCCCGGCCGTGGGCGGGCTTGGTGAGAATGGGCAGGGCGGCCCGCTGCTTCATCTCCCGCAGCAGCGCCCGGCCCCGGGCGTTGGCCCCCAGAACCCGCAGATAGGGCGGGGCGGGGGGGCGGTCCCTCTCCCGCAGGCCCAGCGCCGCCCACAGCACGGCCCGGCGGATGCGGGCGTGGGCGTACCGCTTGGTTTTGGCCAGGGTATACACCTCCTCCACCGTCCGGCCCCGGCGGGCGGCACGGTAGAGCCGGTGGGACAGCCCCTCCCCGCAGTCCGGCAGGGCGGCGAAGTCCTCCTCCTCCATGGCGCGCAGGGCGGACAGCACCCAGCGCTCCCCCCAGGTCAGGCTGGCGGGGTTGGCGGCGGGCAGCGTCCCGTCTAAAATCCGCCGCCGCACGAAGGAGGCGGAGGGGTAGTCGGGGTGATCCCCGCCGTCGTGGTCCGCCCCGGCGCGGGGGACGGCGACGGGCTGGATGGAGCTGCCCAGGGCGTTCAGCGCCCGGATATACTCCACACCCAGGCTGCTGTTGGGCCGGGCCAGCAGCCCCGCCGGCTCCGGCCCGAGCAGCTCGCCCACGGCGGCGGCGCGGCAGGCGGCAAAGGGCAGGCCGGCGTCCAGGTGACGCCGCAGGGCGGTTGCGTAGCCGGGGCCGTCCAGGCAGGCGGCAAGCTGCTGGAGCTGCCGAACCCCGCCGGATTCGCAGCCGAAGGAGAGGTGGGTGACAACCCCCGCGGTCGCCAGAATTCCCACCGCGCCCCGGGCAAAAGACTCCGCGGATGAGGCTGCCCAAACGGTGGGCAGCTCCAGCACCAAATCCGCGCCGCCCTCCAGGGCCATGCGGGTTCGGGTCCACTTGTCCAGCACGGCGCACTCCCCCCGCTGGACAAAGTTTCCGCTCATTACGGCGGCCACGGCGCACTCGCCCACAATCCGGCGGGTCTCGCGGATGTGAAAGGCGTGGCCGGTGTGAAAGGGGTTGTATTCCGCCACGATGCCTGCAACGCGCATGGTTCGTCCTCCTGTTCCGCCCAGCCCCAACTTTTTTGTGAGAAATAAGAAAAATACTTGCGGCGCTGTCACTCGTGTAGTATAATATGTCCGTTATCGGGCGGCTTGGGGCAGCCCCAGGCTTTGGTTATCTTCCATTATAAGCCCAAAGACAGGTTGAAGTAAAGCAAAACCGCATAATTCTATGGGAGGAGTTGTGCGGCGCGGTTCTGACAGCCGTCAAACTTAGAGGTCCCCCGGCGGGGGCTGAGACAAAGGAGTGCGGAACATGAAAGTTCTTGTAATCAACGCCGGCAGCTCGTCCTTGAAGTACCAGCTGCTGGACACCAACAGCCAGGAGGTGCTGGCCAAGGGGCTGTGCGAGCGCATCGGCATCGACGGGAAATTTACCTACAAGGCCCCCGGCAAGGAGACCATCGACGCCAAGGACGTGGCTATGCCCACCCATTCCGAGGCCATTCAGGCGGTGCTGGACGCCCTGGTGGACCCGGCCAACGGCGTGGTTGGCTCCATGAAGGAGATCGAGGCGGTGGGCCACCGGGTGGTTCACGGCGGCGAGACCTTCGCCTCCTCCGTGAAGATCGACGACAAGGTGATGGCCGCCCTGGAGGAGTGCATCCCCCTGGCCCCCCTGCACAACCCGGCCAACATCACCGGCATCAAGGCCTGCACCGCCGTCATGGGCCCCGACGTGCCCCAGGTGGCCGTGTTTGACACCGCATTCCACCAGACCATGCCCCCCGTGGCCTACACCTACGCCCTGCCCTATGAGTACTATGAGCAGGACAAGGTCCGCCGCTACGGCTTCCACGGTACCAGCCACAAGTATGTCACCCAGCGGGCGGCGGATATGCTGGGCAAGCCCATCGAGTCCTTGAAGCTCATCTCCTGCCACCTGGGCAACGGCTCGTCCATCGCCGCCGTGGCCGGGGGCAAGAGCGTGGACACCTCCATGGGCTTCACCCCCCTGGCCGGCCTGCCCATGGGCACCCGCTCCGGCGATCTGGACGCGGGCATTCTGGAGTACCTGATGAACAAGCACGGCATGGACATCAAGGAGATGCTCAACGTGCTCAACAAGAAGTCGGGCGTGCAGGGCGTGTCCGGCGTGTCCTCCGACTTCCGGGACCTGGGCTCCGCCGCCGAGGGCGGCAACACCCGGGCGGCTCTGGCGCTGGATATGTTCAGCTACGGGGTGAAGAAGTATATCGGCGCGTACGCCGCCGCCATGGGCGGGGTGGACGCCATCATCTTCACCGCCGGCGTGGGCGAGAACGACGGGGAGCAGCGCATGGCCATCGCCTCCGGCCTGGAGTTCATGGGCGTGAAGATGGACGCCGATGCCAACAACATCCGGGGCAAGGAGGCCATCATCTCCGCCATCGACTCCAAGGTAAAGGTGCTGCTCATCCCCACCAACGAGGAGCTGATGATCGCGCTGGATACGGCGGCGCTGGTATAAGAAGCGCGGAGAAGCGACCGAACGCCTGACCGCTTCGCGGCGTGACAGCATCGTACAGAAAAGCCCCCAGCGGAATACCGCTGGGGGCTTTTGTCACGGATTTCGCGCCCGCCAAGTGAGATAGCCCTCCAAAATCAGGCTTGCCGCCACCGCGTCCACGTTTTTCTTGTGGGCCTTCATCTTCTTCCCCGAGGCGTGGAGAATCTGATGGGCCTCGATGGTGGTGCGCCGCTCGTCCCACAGCCGCACGGGCATACCGGCGCTCTCCTCCACCAGCGCCGCGAAGGCCCGGTACAGCTCCGCCCGGGGCCCCTCCGTGCCGTCCATGTTCCGGGGGAAGCCCATCACCAGCTCGTCTGCCTGGCGCTCCCGGGCCAGCTTGGCGATCTCCTCCGCCGCCCGGTCCGGGTCCCGGCTCTGAATCACGGTGGTGTAGCCGGCGAGCAGCCCCGCCGCGTCGGAAATGGCCACCCCCGTGCGGGCGTCGCCGTAGTCGATTGCCATGACGCGCATCTTCATCCCTCCAAATGTATCTTCGAACGCGATGAACACATTATAATAAAAAAAACAATGCTTGACAAGCCCCTCCCGGTGTGATACACTATCCACACCTGTGAGCAGGGCTTTCTTTTTGTGCGTATTTTTACGGGATAGGCGCAAAAACCCTGGCTCCCCGCGGGACCACAGGGAGGCAATGCGCCGACACCCCCGTAGCCTCTTACCGGGCGTATTCCGCCCGTCTCAGGCGCTGGAGTCGGCAAAGGCCGGTCCGGCGCTTTTTTTGCTGGGCGGCCAAATTCAAAAGGAGGTGCCGAGAATGGCGAAAGCCGGAAACCGTGTGAAGGTCGTGCTGCGCTGCTCCGAGTGCAAGCAGCGCAACTACAACACCAAGAAGAACAAGCGCAACACCACCGAGCGTTTGGAGCTCAACAAGTACTGCCCCTTCTGCAGAAAGCACACTCTGCACACTGAAACCAAGTAATGAGCCGCAGCTCAAACGAAAGAAGGGTAAATTGAATGTCTGAACAGGAAAAGCGGGACAACGCCGCCACTCCGAAGGAGTCCGCAAGCTCTGATAAGAAGGCCAAGACCCCGAAGAAGAAGGACCAGAAGCCCAACCGCGTCCTGCGCTGGCTCAAGGACCTGAAGGGCGAGCTGAAGAAGGTAACCTGGCCTTCCTTTAAGGATACCATGAAGAACGTGGGCATCGTGATTGCGTGCGTGATTTTCGTGGGCATCTTCATCTGGGTGTTCGACTTCCTGGCCCGCGCGGTGGTCGAGGCCCTGCTCAACCTCTTTGGTTAAGCCATGGCTGACGAACTGAAGTGGTATGTGGCCCACACCTACTCCGGCTATGAGAACACCGTGGCCGTGTCCATCGAGCAGGCTGTGGAAAACCGCAATATGCACGATCTCATCACCGAGGTGTCCATCCCCCTGGAGACCGTCACCGAAATCACCGAAAACGGCCCCAAGACCGTGGAGCGCAAGGTGTTCCCCGGCTATGTGCTGGTGAAGATGGTGATGACCGACGAGACCTGGCATCTGGTGCGCAACATCCGGGGCGTCACCGGCTTCGTGGGCGCGGCCAACAAGGCCATCCCCCTCACCGAAGACGAGATCGCCGCCTTGGGCGTGGAAAAGCGCGAGGTGGTGGTGGGCTACAACGTGGGCGACAGCGTGAAGATCACCGACGGCGCTCTGACCTCCTTCATCGGCACGGTGGAGGAGCTGGACACCGAGCGGGGCAAGGTCCGCGTGGTGGTGTCCATGTTCGGCCGCGAGACCCCCGTGGAGCTGGAATTGGACCAGGTGGAAACCATCTAAAAAGAGCGCAGAGAAAACAAGGCAGGCAGACTGCCAGTGGGAGGGACTCCTTGTGGACGAGTCCCGTCACCACCACATTTCATGTAGGAGGTGCTGTTTCAAATGGCACAGAAAATTACTGGATATGTCAAGCTGCAAATCCCCGCCGGCCAGGCAACCCCGGCCCCCCCTGTGGGCCCCGCCCTGGGCCAGCACGGCGTGAACATCGCCGCCTTTACCAAGGAATTTAACGAGCGGACCAAGAAGGACATGGGTCTGATCATCCCCGTGGTGATCACCGTGTACGCCGACCGCTCCTTCTCCTTTATCACGAAGACTCCTCCCGCCGCCGTGCTGATTAAGAAGGCGTGCAATATCGAGTCCGGCTCCGGCGTGCCCAACAAGACCAAGGTGGCCACCTTGTCCAAGGCCGATCTCCAGAAGATCGCCGAGACCAAGATGCCCGACCTGAACGCCGCCAGCCTGGAGGCCGCCATGAGCATGGTCGCCGGCACCGCCCGCTCCATGGGCGTCCTGGTGGAAGAGTAAGGGAAAGGAGGAAACAGCAATGGCTAAAAAAGGTAAAAAGTATGTGGACAGCGCGAAGCTCATCGACCGCGCCGCCCAGTATGACGTGAACGAGGCCATGGAGCTGGTCATCAAGACCGCCACCGCCAAGTTCGACGAGACCGTGGAGCTGCACGTGAAGCTGGGCGTTGACTCCCGCCACGCCGACCAGCAGGTCCGCGGCGCCATCGTCCTCCCCCACGGCACCGGCAAGACCGCCCGCGTGCTGGTCTTCGCCAAGGGCGACAAGGCCGACGAGGCCCGTGCCGCCGGCGCCGA
>ERZ808028.1034-NODE-1034-length-18439-cov-4.461388_pt1 | contig 18439 bp, 19 predicted proteins | sample MGYA00380184_ERZ808028 | MGnify/ENA primary metagenome ERZ808028 (study PRJEB31490, sample SAMN06133397) | mouse gut metagenome | isolation source: J8_1 | host: mice | place: China: Chengdu | collected 2015-05 ...
CTATTATAAAATGTTTTTGTCATTTTGTCCATATCAGCAGGAAGCCTGGCTCCGATTCTCCGCAACAGCTCATCCTTCAGCTTTACTTACTGTTGCGGATCCCCGCGGAATCCGCCTCCCTCTTCCGAGCCGCCGTAGATGCCCGTGGAAATGCCGTCACAGAAATACATAATAATAGATCACCGCCACCGCGATCCCCAGAAGCATCCCCGCCAGCACCTGCGTGGGCGTATGCCCCACAAATTCCTTCAGCTTTTTCTCCATGCTCAGCTTCGGCTGCCCCAGCGCCTCCAACAGCGCCACCATCTCGTTGAGCAGTTTCGCCTGCTTTCCGGTTTCCAGCCGCACCCCCATGGCGTCGTGCATGACGATGATCGCCACGATACAAGCCACCGCAAACACAGGAGAGCCGAAGCCGCAGGAGAGCCCCGTCATGGCGGCCACCGCCGTCACCGTCGCGGAATGGGCGCTGGGCATTCCCCCGTCCCCCACAAGCCTTGTAAAGTCCAGCGTTTTATTGAGCACGGCATACAGTATCGTTTTGATGACCTGCGCCGTAAACCAGCTCAAAATCCCTGCTAATAATATATCATTGTGCAGCAACTCCTGTAATCCGTCCATTCTTCGTCCCCGTCACGCCTCCCATGCCCTGATCCGGTAAGTTACACCCAAATCATTGCAGATTTTCCGGCACTGTTCCTCTTCCTCTTTCGTGATCGTCGTTTCCACCGTCGTCATCACCACTTTGGGAACATATTTTGTGCATTCCCTCGCAAACGCAAGCATCCCCTCATATCCTTTGATACCGAACCTGCTGCGGACGAGTTCCTGATATTTCTCCGGATCGGGATGGTTTAAGCTGATGGACACCGTATCGGCCAGCCCATTAAGCTCCGGCGCGATATCCCTGCCGTTGATCAGAGAACCCTGCCCGTTGGTATTGATACGGATCGGACACTTCCACTCTTTTTTTACAAAGGCGGCAACCTCCTTCAGCACATCAAAAGCCTCCGTCGGCTCCCCGAAGCCGCAGAACACTACCTCATTATAATCTTCCCTTCGGAATTTTGAAAACTCCGCTATCACTTCCTCAGCCGTCGGCTCATGATCCAGCCAAAGGTTTCCCGACTTTCCCATCTGATCCCGATCCTGCCGCAGACAGAATGTACAGGCCGAGCTGCACCTGTTGGTCAGATTTACGTATAAATTTTCATGTACCTCATATAAAATTTCCATTGCCATGATCCTGTTCTCCTGTTTCAACTTGCAAACGCTTCGCCGTTTGTTCGTATCTATCGCTCTCAGCTCCGTACTTCTTTACTCTTCTATTCTACAGCACAACCACCCCGTTGTTATTTTTGTTGCTCAAATCCGTCCTGTTTACAGCAACAGCCTGCTCACTTTAAGGTATGCAGAAATTCCTCAAAGCAAACGCCGTCCGTAATAGGGATACCCATTTCCATGGATCTTAAAATACATTTTTTGATAAATCTGCCCGCCTTCCTCACCGACTGCTCAAAAGGCACACCGTTCACCGCATCCGCCGCGATGATCGAAGCAAAGATATCACCCGTCCCGCTTCTCTGGGTGCCCGCCTTGATGGTGCGGAAAATGCGGGGCTCCTTCCCCTTTTCATAACAGTAGTTTGCGATAAATTCCCCCTGGATGATCCCTGTGATGACCACCTTCTCAGGTCCCATCGCGGAAAGCGTCTCCGCCAGCCATAACAGCCTTTTTCTGCTCCATTTCTCCTCGTAGGGGACGCCTGCCAGAATGCAGGCTTCCGTCAGGTTCGGCGTGATGATATCCGCCAGAGGGATCAGCTCCCGCATCTTCAGACAGGTCTCCATGGAATAGGTCGGATACATCTTCCCGTAATCCCCCATCACAGGGTCTACAACCACGATGGTATCCTTTTCCTTGAAATCCCTCAAAAAGTCCGTCACAATGGCGATCTGCTGCGGAGAGCCCAAAAATCCTGTGCAGATGCCCTGAAAATGGAGCGCCAGCTTTCTCCACTCATCCGTATAGGGACGCATCTTATCCGTAAAATCTTCCAGAAAGAAAGATTTGAACCCGGTATGATTGGAAAAAACAGCGGTCGGCACAAAGCAGCACTGTATCTTCATCGCGGAAATGATCGGCAGTTCCACGGCGATGGAACACCTGCCAAAACCGGAGAGATCATTGATGGCCGCTATTTTTTTTTGACTGTCACGAATCCTGCCCATGTTGTCTCCTCAGATCCTTTTCTGCTTCGCAGCGCCCTGCGCATAAAAATACAATTATATACCAAAAAATACAGGCACCGCTCTTTGTCTACGTGATATTGTACCACATTTTGCAAAAAAGAAAAGGGTTCCTCTTTTTTTTCCATTGTATTGCAGCAGTTCAGCCACATTGTATTCCCGCCCAAAATAGTTTATAATAAACCGAACTGAAGGAAAAAGGAAGATGAGAACGCATGAATATTTTGGGGATCATCGCGGAATTTAATCCGCTCCATACGGGACACGCCTATCTGATGCAGCATCTGCGCCGGGAGACCGGGGCGGCATTCTGTGTCGTGGCGATGAGCGGGGATTATGTGCAAAGGGGGGAACCCGCCTTTTTTTCAAAATATCTCCGCACAAAGGCTGCCCTTCTGTGCGGAGCCGATCTTGTGCTGGAACTCCCTCTCTCCGTCTCCACGGGAAGCGCGGAATATTTTGCGCTGGGCGCGGTTTCCCTGCTGGATCGCCTGGGATGCATCACCCATCTCGGCTTCGGCAGCGAAAGCGGGGATATCCGGGCTTTTGAGTCCGCCGGAAAGTTTCTGTCCCGCGAGCCGGAAGCTTACCGGCATCTTTTACAGCAGTTTATGAAAGCGGGTATGAATTTCCCGAAGGCAAGGTATGAGGCACTGTCTCTCTGTTTAAAAGAACATGCCCCTGACATCCTCTCGCCGGATGATATCCCGAACATTCTCACTCTTCTGAAAAGCCCCAACAATATCCTCGGCACAGAATACTGCAAAGCACTGTATAAACTGCACTCTCCCATCGTCCCCGTCACCGTGAAGCGCCTCGGGGCAGGATACCACGAGACGTTGGATGCATCGCTGCCGCAATACGCTTCCGCCTCCGGGCTGAGGAAAGCTTTTCTCTCCTCCCCCGAAACCGGAGAGGCGGAACGCATGCTGCAAAAGTATGTCCCCGATGCCTGCCGCGGCCTCTACCTGAAGTCATTGCAGCAAAAACAATATCTGACCTTCGACGATCTCTTTCTGCCTCTGTACTATACTCTGCAGTATACTGATGTCAAAACGCTCTCCGGATATCAGGATATGACGCCCGGATTTTCAGAAAGGCTTTTCCGTATTTTTCGCCAGTGTTCTTCCATCACAGAGCTAAACGCCGCTCTGAAAACAAAGGATCTGACATCCGCCAGAATAAACCGATGCCTTCTGCATATCCTGCTTCGCCTGACAAAGGACGCCGCTGTCGCCAATAAAGAACAGGGAGATGCCCTCTATGCCCGGATTCTGGGTTTTCGCCGGGAATCGAAAGCCCTGCTTTCCGAGATCAAAAAACATTCTTCCATCCCTCTCATCTCCAAATTGGCGGATGCCCGAAAGCTTCTCCCCCCGCCTGCCCTCGCACAGCTTGAACAGACAATAAGAGCTTCCGAAGTGTACCGGGCGGCGCTGCCCGGTGCGGTTTCCGGAAGTGAATACGAACAGAATATCATAATTATATAGAAAAACGTTTTGATCTCGGGACATTGACAGATAACCGCCTGTGGAGTTTGGATTTCCTACGACCACTAAAACAGGCCTCCTTTGAGCATCTCCCTGATCTCCGGCACGGTCTTTCCCATTTCCCGTTTCGTGCGTATCCATTCCACCCGTTCCACGCTCTCGCTCCGGCGGTATCTTCTTGTCAGATTCTGTTCCGCCTGTTCAAAAGGCAGCATCCCTTCCTCCGTATAAAATTTCAGCGTACTGTACCTGCAGCCTGTCAGTCTTGCCAGTTCGCCGATCGTCACATACTCGGAAGCGAGGATTTTTTCCATTGTTCTTTGTCTTGACATCGCTTTTCTCTCTATCGGTAGACGGGCAGCAGGCTGGCTCCCTGTATCGGGACTCTCCCGGAGCTCACAGTCTTCGGCCAGATGCGGTAATACGCATTGTCTATCCGAAGAAGCGTCTCGGTCCCATTTTTTATCTCTTCCACAGAATGTCCTCTCCCCGCCAGGAACTCCATCATCATCCGCCGCCTGTCTTTCACTTTTGTCCCAAATATCACAAAATCTACAAAGATCACCTGCCGCCTGTCCAAAAAGGGAAACAGCAGGTTGACGCCTTCCAGATACGGATTTTTAAACAGCTCCCGCTTTCCCTTCAGAAAGGATTTTACCGTCTGCTCCCTGCCCCTGTGAAACTCCTGATTCCATATCATACTGATATAGCCCGCGTCTGTCAATTCCTGTCCGCCATCTTCCGCCTCCTGCTGCTTTCCCTCTCCGACATCTTCCCCTTTTGCCGTTTCCCGGCTATCGTTTTCTCTGCCGTCCTCCGTCTTTGCATTTTTCCTGCCCAGCTCTCCCGCCGCGCCAAGAGCGATCATTCTCTCCTGCACGCGTTCCTGCTCCCGCACCGAAAAAATATCGTGCATGCATCCGCTCTCCCTGAACAGCCACAAAAGACAGGCGCATTCTATCGTCACCGGGCCTTCCTCCAGGATCTCGGCGCGCACGCTCTCCGCTATGGACTGATATATCTCCCTGTCGCTGCGGTAAGCCTTCATCGAAACGCCGGCAGTGTAATAATTCATGTCACAGCCCAGAAGATCCGGCGCAGCTTCCATCCCGCCGTCGGCAAACAGCAGATCCGCCGTCTCCTTCTCCACCGCGTCCATCTCCTTCTTTTTCATATCCTTCACCGCTGCGATCCCTGCCTCCAGCTTCTTTTGAAAATCTCCTGCTTCGGGCATATCTTCTTCCCAAAGCAGAATTTTCTCCAAATATTTTGCCGCCGCTATGCCACGCAGCGCCGCGTACTTCGCCGCCGAATGGTGGATACAGGACAGCCCGTCCAGAGCGACCACCGCAAATTGTTGTTCCAACGTATATTCTTTTTTCATGCCTCTTTCCCTCCTCAATCTATATTTCAGCTTTCTATCTATCACTTACTACTTATCACTTACTACTTATGATTTAAATATAACAAAAAAAATTCTTCCGGTCAATCTCAAAATGAGATCCGGAAGAATTTCCTAAGGCTTAGTTTTTAAAACTGTGGATAGGCGCCGGGATCCGGCCGCCTCTGTTCACGAAATCATCGCACCCGAATGCATTGACCGGCATGATCGGCGCATGGCCGAGCAGCCCTCCGAATTCCACATTCTCCCCCACACCTTTCCCGATCACCGGAATGATCCTGACTGCAGTGGTCTTCTGGTTCACCATGCCGATCGCCATCTCGTCCGCTATAATGCCCGCAATGGTCGTCTCTTTTGTGTCGCCGGGTATGGCGATCATGTCGAGCCCCACCGAGCAGACACAGGTCATGGCTTCCAGCTTCTCCAAAGTCAGCGCTCCCGCCTGCACCGCGTCGATCATGCCCTGATCCTCGCTGACCGGGATAAACGCGCCGGAAAGGCCGCCCACATAGGAGGACGCCATAACGCCGCCTTTTTTCACCTGATCGTTGAGCAGCGCAAGAGCCGCCGTCGTGCCCGGCGCGCCCGCTCTCTCGAGACCGATCTCGCAGAGGATATCCGCCACGGAATCCCCGATGGCAGGGGTCGGCGCCAGCGAAAGATCCACTATGCCGAAGGGCACCTGCATCCGCCTCGACGCCTCCTTCGCCACAAGCTGGCCCACCCTTGTCACTTTAAAGGCCGTCTTCTTGATCGTCTCACAGAGCACCTCAAAGTTCTCGCCCCGCACTTTTTCCAGCGCGGTCTTCACGACCCCCGGGCCGCTGACGCCCACGTTGATGATCTGATCCGCCTCCGTCACACCGTGGAAAGCCCCCGCCATAAACGGATTGTCGTCCGGCGCGTTGCAGAACACCACCAGTTTGGTACAGCCCATGGAATCCTGTTCCTTTGTCAGTTCCGCCGCTTTTTTAATGATATCCCCCATCATTCTGACCGCGTCCATATTGATCCCGGTCCGGGTGGAACCCAGATTCACCGAGCTGCACACCCGCTCCGTGCAGGCAAGCGCCTCCGGAATGGATTCCATCAGCAGCCTGTCCGCCTCCGTCATCCCCTTTGCCACAAGGGCGGAATAACCGCCGATAAAATTGACGCCCACCTCGTGCGCCGCCTGATCCAGCACCTTCGCTATGGATACAAAATCCGCCGGCGTTTTGCAGCAGGCGCCGCCCACCAGCGCAATGGGCGTGAGGGAAATCCTCTTGTTCACGATGGGAATCCCGAATTCTTTCGAAATCTCCTCGCCGGTCTCCACCAGATTACCGGCTGCTTTTTTGATCTTCCGGTAAATCTTCTCCTTACATTTCTCCAGATCCGCGTCGATACAGTCCAGCAGGGAAATCCCCAGTGTGATCGTCCGCACATCCAGATTCTCTTTATCTATCATTTCGTTGGTCTCTGCCACTTCAAAAAAATTGATCATCTTTCTCTTCCTTTTTCCTGTTTTATCCTTTATTTCAGCTTAAACCTTTCAACCAGTCCCCTCATGATCTGTGACTGACTGGACAGCTCATCGCTTGCGGCCGCGCTCTCCTCCGCAGTCGCTGAGTTTGTCTGTACAACACCTGAAATCTGATCGATCCCTGACATGATCTGGGAGATGGATTCAGCCTGATCGTTGCTGGCCTCCGAGATCTGTCCGATAACATCCGCCATTTCGTTTACGCCGTCCAATGCCTGCTGCAGAGACTGCGCCGTATCGTCAACGATCTTCGTTCCGTTTTCCACTACCCTAAGAGAATTTGCGATCAGAACAGAGATGTTTTTGGAGGCCTCCGCGCTTTTATTCGCCAGTTTGCGAACTTCCTCGGCCACTATGGCAAATCCCTTTCCGGCAGTGCCTGCGCGGGCAGCTTCCACCGCGGCGTTGAGCGCAAGGATATTGGTCTGGGAAACAATGTCTTCCATTGTCTCAATAATCTTGCCGATCTCTTTGGAACCGGTACTGATATCATTCATCGCCTGTATCATCTGCTGCATTTTTTTGTTGCTCTCATCCATTTCCGCACTGATATGGCCCGCCGACTCATTGGCCTGCAGTGCATTGGCTGCGGTCTGCCTTACTTTGTCGGAGATCATATCCATGTTAGCGGCGAGTTCCTGCACAGAACTTGCCTGCTCCGTCGCTCCCTGAGCCAGTTCCTGGGCGCCTTCAGATAACTGCTCCGCTCCGCTTGCGACCTGGGTGGAACTCTGGCTGATCTGCTGTATCGTATCATTGAGTTTTTCCGCAATGCCACGGAAAGAAACCAAAAGCGGTGCAAAGGCGCCGGTATATTCTTCTTCACAGATAGAATCCACCGTAAAATCACCCTCAGCCATCCTGGCCAGGAATTTGTTCTCGTCATCGATAATCACCTGGAGTTTATGGATCAGCCTGCCTACCTGCACGGCGAGTACGCCCAACTCATCCTCAGACGAATAAGAAATTTTCACATCCAGATCGCCTTCCGCCATTTTTATGGCAGCATCTGCAATTTCGGAAACAGGCGTCTTGATCAGGCGCACCACCACAAACGAGAAATAGATTCCCACGAGGATCGTGGCGATGATGACCGCCAGCATAATGACGATGGCAACCCTATAAAGGAAAAAACTCTCCTCTGTGGCATCTTCACTGCCCTCCGTATTATAGACTATAATATCGTTAAACGCGCTGTTTAATGAATTGTAAAGCTCTACACATTCGCCTTCCAGAATGGCGCGTGCCTCCTCCTCTCTTCCCTGTCCGGCTAATGCCATCATCTCTTCATCCGCCTGATCGTACTGCTTCCAGACGTTCATGGCATTATTATAAAAATCCCGTTCTTCTTCATCGATCATTTCCCCATATTCAACCAGAAGAGTATTCATATCTTCCTTTTCGCTTTGCAGGTACTGAAGGCTCGATTTCTCCACTTCTTCGGAAATTGCAGTGAGATACCCCAGTTCATTAAGACGGATATTGGAAATCGTAGCGCTCATATCCCTCGCTATATTGATACTCGGAAGCCAGCTTGTCGAAATATCGCTTGCCATACTGTTCATACGACCCATAAGAATAAATGACACACCGCCGATAATCAGCAAACCAAACAGCGCGACTCCTATAAGAACGTAAAGTTTCAGTCTGATTTTCAGATTTCGTATGTAGTTAACCATATTTGTGATCTCCTCTTGTATTATGTTATCCGTAAGCGCCGGTTATAGAAAAACACCAAAAAAAGAACCCGTCTTTATTAAATCCTATGCATCATATCAAAAATTTCTTCCTTCTGGCATTTGATGACCACGCCGATCTCCTCGCCGAGAGACTTTAACTCCTCCGATATCTCCGCCGATTTTTTGGATGCCCCGGCGGTATCCACGATCATCATCATATTGAAATATCCCTGCACGATGGTCTGTGAAATATCCAGGATATTGATCCCGTTCTCCGCCAGATAAGTACATACCTTTGCGATAATGCCCACTGTGTCTTTCCCTACTACTGTGATGATTGTCTTTTTCATAATGCTCCTCCTCGTTTACTTTCCTGATTGCTCATAATTTCTTTTTTGCCCAAAATCTCCCGATTCATCAATAAATACACTTAGTTCCTTCATTATTATTTTCCCTTATATATAGAAATGGCGGGAAATTCTTCCCGCCTGCGGTGGTCCAAAGAGCTCTCGCCCAGACCAAAACTGTAACTCGTTACAGTTTCATTCTATGCCAAGCGTACCATATCCATACATGATTTGCAAGCAATTTTTAAACAAATTTATCCGAAAAACCCGCTATATGCAGATCACTTCCGACATTTCACTCCGCTTCGCCACATACAGCGGAAAATCCCCGCCCCGATAAGGCAGCTCGGACATCGTCACTTCTGACCGCACCGTCTCGTAAGCCAGCTCCGGCAGATTGTTCTCCTTGCTCAGATGGGAAAGCACGATCGCTTTCAGGTCATCATGCAAGATCCTGCAGAGCAGTTTTCCCGATGCCTCGTTGGAGAGATGGCCTCTCTCTCCCATGATCCGGCGCTTTAGAGGATAAGGATAGGGTCCAACCTCCAGCATATTGACATCATGGTTCGCCTCCAGAAACAAAATATCCAAATCCTTCAGATGTTCCACGATGTAATCGTTGTAAACGCCCAGATCCGTCACCACCGCACCCTTCTGTTTTCCGTGGCTTATCTTAAAGGCTGTCGGCTCCGCCGCATCATGGCTGATACGGATCGGCGTAATGACCATATCCTTCAGCGAATACTTCTGATCAGGGCACACTGTCTGAAATAAAGCCTCATCCATATCCCCGATCCGTCTATCCGACAGGATCGCCCTTTTGGTCCCCTCGGTACAATAGACAGGTATCTGATATTTCCGCGAGATCACGCCCAATCCCTGTATATGGTCCGCATGTTCATGGGTGATGAAGATCCCGTCGATATCCCGCAGGGACAGATCCAGTCCCGCAAGCCCTTCCTCCGTCCGCTTTTTGCTGATACCTGTATCGATCAAAATATGGGTGGTATCGGACCCCGCATAAATACAATTGCCGCTGCTTCCGCTGGCAATACTGCACATTCTCATTTGTTTTTCCTATTCCAGTTCCGCATATGTCCTTTCAGTATACATTAACCTGAAGTAATTTACGGCCGACTAATTCTTCGTCCGTAAATCACTTCGTGCACTTCCCAGACGTATGCTGTTTTTACTTCCAGTATATCTCCACCACATCCCCGTCTTTCAAGGGCTGCAGATGCTGCGCCGGCGCGCCGTTCACCGTTGTCACAAGGACTCCCTTCGCGGTGGAAAGATCAAAATCAATAAAATTAAACACATCCACAAAGACATATTCCTGCTTTCCGGTCAGTATCACCGGCGCGCCGTTCACCATGACGGTGATGGAAATAGAAAGAGGTTCCCTTTTCGGTTTCTCCGGGGCGGCATACGCCTCCCCCTCCTCCGCTCCATTTTCTTCCTCCGGCTCTGTCTCCTCATAAAGTTCCTGCATCCCCGCCTTCTCATACATGCTCCGGCGTCTCTCTTCCTCCGCTTCCTTCAGCGCCCGCAGCTTTTCCGCCTCCGCCGCCTCCAGTTCGGACCTGTCTGTAAAACTCACCAGATAATTCTCATAAACCTTTGTCTCCCGATCCGCCGGCTTATGATTGACTAAGATCGCCTTATCCTCCGGCAGCAGGATATCCATAAACTCAAGGAGCTGCCCCACTGTGCAGTAATCCAGCACTTCAATGTCATCACCCGGCTGGATGCTGTAGGAAGGTAACTGATAGGAGCCGTTCACCCGGGCATATTTCGGCACATCCAGCCGCTTTTCCTGCACCTGCACGGAAATGATATCCCGAAATTCCGGCAGGGAACCGATAGTCATGCTGCCCGGCGCCCCTTCCGTGGATTCCTTCACCCGGATCACATCATTCTCATGGATCGGCGCATAAATGTTGGCTTCCCGTCCTCCTATCCTGATGACCGCAGCCTCTCCGAGCTGTCCCTTTACCGTCCTTGTCTTTTTATTCACCGTAAAACGAAGTTCTTTTCCGCGCCGCGGAAACAGCAGCTCATTGGAAAAATCCGCCTGCATGGCCGCATCCACCACGGAGAGCTTATCGTTGTCATACAGTTTGATCCGCTTCTCATTGAATGTCACAACGATGAAATTGTTGTTCTGCTCATAATAATTCAGACAGATCCCGAGAGGCGTCACAAGGGTGGAATCCTTCTCCACATCCTCCGAAAAAATAATGTTCCCCATGACTTCTTTGCCGCGCAACGCTGAACGCTGGCTCTGAATACCCAGTTTCTCCGCCAGTTTTTCCGTATAACCCGGTATCTTGCCGCCGCCGCCCACCACAAAGACCGCGCTGACGGGCTTGTCTCCGTTTAATTCCAGTATCTTCTCCGCCGCTTCCTCCGCCAGCCTGTTGATATAAGGGTCCAGTATCTTCAACAGATCGGCGCTCTTCATCGTCTGGGGAAGTCCGATGATATCCTCATAACTTACTTTTTCCCCCGCACCGAGCTGTTTCTTGATCGCTTCCGCTCCCGCAAAATCCACAAGGCATTCCTTCGCGATCACCTCAGTCAGGGAATCCCCCGCCAGAGGGATCATACCGTAAGCGATGATGCTGCCGTCGTCCGTGATACAGATATCGGAGGTACCCGCCCCCACATCCACCAGCGCCAGATTTAACATCCTGTAATTTTTCGGAATGGCAACCTGGATCGCGGCAATAGGCTCCAACGTCAGGCTCGCCACCCTGAGCCCCGCAATCTCCACCGCTTTATAGAGCCCGTCGATCACATCCTCCGGCAAAAAGGTGGCGATCAGGTCGGCGCCGATGCCGGACGCCTTATGCCCCTCCGGATTGCCGATGGGATAATGATTCATATAATAGCGGATCACGGAATTTCCCACACAATAAAAGGACATGGCCGCATCCTCCTCCGAGGTGAACTCCTCGTAAGCCTTTTCGATCGCCATGGACCGCAGATTATAGACGTCCTCCACGGTCACTTCCCTGCTCTCGGAAAACTCCAGATCACTGTGCACCGTAGCTGTCCGCAGGACACGTCCCGCCGCCGCGATGCAGACTTCGGTCAGCTCCATCCCCACAGCCTTTTCCAGTTCTTCTTTCACTTCCGTGATCGTCTGCCCCACCTGCCCGATATCGTGGATCTGTCCGTCCAGCATGGATCTTGTCTCATGTTCTTTGATACGCTGGGCGACGCAGTAAAACTCATCACCTTTCTTATACCCCACCGTTCCCACGATGCTTCTGGTTCCTATATCCAGTCCGAAAACCGTCTTTCCCGATATCTTTTTCACTTTTGCCACTGATAAGCCTCCAATACCTGATCGATCTGTCTGATACTTTCCGGAAGAGACGCGCTGTTGTCAATCACCACCTGACAGTTTTTCCGAAACTCACTCTCCGGAAGCTGCTTTGCCATAATAGCGGTTATCTTTTCTTCACTGTACCCGCGGGAAGCTTTAAGGCGCTCCCGCCGGATGCTCTCCTCCGCATAAATATACCACATCTCATCACATATTTTATCGAATCCGTTCTCAATTAGCAATGCCGCTTCCACAAAAAACAGTTGTATTTTTTCGTTTTTTTCCGCCAGATCCCTCAAACGCAGTATTTCCGCGACGACCGCCGGATGGATCAGGGCGTTTATCTTTTCGAGAAGTTCACTGTCCCCGAAAATTTTATCCGCCATCACCGGCTTTAAGATCCTGCCATCCTCCCCCACGATATCACTTCCGAGCAATGTGATCAAAGGTTCATAACACGCCTGCCCCGGTTCCTGCAGCCGCTTCGCCAGATCATCCGCCAGAACGATCTGGCAGGGGTAATGATCCCTGATATAAGATAAAATTTCCGATTTTCCAGATCCCACCCCGCCGGTAATGCCGATCACTTTCATCGCTGTTCCCGCTTTCTTCTGTATCGCCTTTTTGTGTAATTTATCTCCATATAATTTGCGGAATCTTTTTTCGTTCTGCTGCAATTCTCCCATATCTGCCCAAACGAACATTGTTTCATCCCATCTCTATATTTCCCCATTCACTGTCTCCGAGATATCCGCAAACGTCAACCGGATCACTTTCGCCAGTTCCCCCGGCGCGATCTCGATCTGGCAGCCGATCTTTCCGCCGCTGACCATGATCGTCTCCAGTTTTTCCGCGCTTTTATCGACAAACGTTTTAAAAAATTTCTTCATGCCGACAGGGGAACAGCCGCCGTGGATATAGCCGGTAAGATCCAGCAGTTCCTTTGATTTTATCATGCTGATGCTTTTCTCCCCCGCCGCCTGCGCCGCTTTTTTCAGATCCAGTTCCTTATTCACCGGCACCACAAAAACATAGTGCTCCCCCGACTTTCCCACAGTGACCAACGTTTTAAATACCATGTCAGGATCTTCCCCCAACACCTTTGCCACTTCCATGCCGCTGACCACACCTGTATCCGCATAATCGTGCACAGTGAAAGGAATCTTTTTCTGCTCCAACAGCCGCATGGCGTTTGTTTTTATGTCTGATTTTTTCATGTTGATTCTCCCGTCGTCCTCCCGTTCCCAGACTTGTCTCCGCAAATGTTCTCTCCCACTACTTTCGATTTCTCTTCCCTGTCACTTCCTCCACCACAAGCTTCATTACCGTGGTCCGGTCCGCCACTTCCTTTCGAAACGGGAACTCCTCCTCATGGTACTGTCTCATCAGCGCGCACAACGCTTCCTGTTTCTCCTCATCAGTCACGATCTCTATTCTGCCTCTGCCCACAACGCTTTCATAACCCATCGTACACCGACAGGCCTCTCTGTCCGCAACCAGCTTATGGGCACAGTCCATCTCAAAGGAAGCTCTGTTGTCCCGCTTTATCAGTTCGTATTTCCTTCCCTCGCCCGCTCCATGAAAATAAAGGGTGATCCGCTCCCCCTCCGCCCTCATGCCGAAATTTAACGGGAGTATGTAAGGATAGCCATCGTCGTTCAGCGCGATCCTGCACACATCGCACTTTTTCATCACTTGGACGATCTCTTCAAATTCTTTTATTTCCCTGTCGTTTCTTCTCATGTAATACCCTCTGCATCTTCCTGAAACCGCTTTTATCTCATTAACATTATCATATCTTTACAATATATAATATACACTGCGCAGTACCTCACCGTTTACTGTCAGAAAAAACAGCCGCTTCCTTCACCCATCCCATCAGTTCCTCATCGATCTCCTCCGCTCTTGATATCAGAACATGATGTGTAAAGCGGTTCGGATACGGTTCCGACACCGCGTCGATCCGCGGCGAAGCAACCCTATATTTCAGGCCAAAAGTCACAACAATGTAAATTTCAGGCCTCTCCTTCGCTTTCCTCACCGGCAGGAGCGAAACAAACGCGAAATTATGCCTGTTGGAAAATGTGATCTGCGTTTTCTGTACTTTCACCTTAACATTGCTGATCTCCGCGAAGACTTTCTGCTCGAAAACCTCGTATAGAGGCAGCGCATCCGGTTTTTTATCGAAAAACACCCCTACATCCTGCTTCATTTCCTGTTCTCCAACATATCAGCCTGTCTGTATTCCCCGCTCTCCGTAAACGTCCTCTTCAGCGCCATTTCAGTAGGGATAACAGACACAACCAGAACCACCGTCTGTATCGTACAAAGAATCCCGCCAACCGTTCCAACCAAATCCTCTGAACCGTGAACAAACGGAAGCTGTACCAGAATTGACGGAATCAAGATTCCCCATCCTGCTTTCCACCACAACTTTCCACAGTATTCATGTGCAAACTTCCATGTATCCATATTTTTCATGGAGCGCTTTGTGCGATATCCGATCACTCCGTTAATTTTCCCGGGGCAATGCTTCCACATGCAGTACCCCGCAACGATCAATAACACCGGTATCAACAGATTACAGCCAAACATAAACCACCAGAACCACATAATTTATCACCTCAGTGCGCATCATACCAATTATCCCCGAAGCTTAAGTCGATCTCCAACTCCACCGCCAGCTTCGCCGCCTGCCGCATTTCCGTACTCAGGATCTCCCGCACCTGTTCGATCTCCTCCACAGCCGTCTCCACCAGCAGCTCGTCGTGCACCTGCAGGATCAGCCTGGAACGAAAGCCCTCCCTGCGCAGCCTCTCATCCACCCGCACCATGGCGATCTTGATGATATCCGCCGCCGTTCCCTGGATCGGCGCGTTCATCGCCACCCGCTCCCCGAAGGAACGCTGCATGAAATTGTCGGAGGAAAGTTCCGGCACAGGACGCCGCCTGCCGAACATGGTCACAGAATATCCCTTCTCTTTTGCGCTCTGCACGCAGCCGTCCAGAAATACCTTGATCCCCGGATACGTCTCAAAATACTTCTCGATATACTCCGCCGCTTCCTTCCTGGAAATGCTCAGATCCTGGCTCAGCCCGAAGGAACTGATCCCATACACGATGCCGAAATTCACCGCCTTCGCGTTCCGCCTCTGCAGGGAAGTCACCTGATCCTGCGGCACATGGAATACCTTGGACGCCGTGATCCTGTGGATGTCCGCATCCTGCTGATACGCCTCGATCAGCTGTTCATCCCCGGACATGGACGCCAGCACCCGCAGTTCGATCTGGGAATAGTCCGCGTCCATCAGCACAAACCCCTCTTTCGGCACGAACACTTTGCGGATGCGCCGTCCCAGTTCCATACGCATCGGAATATTCTGCAAGTTCGGCTCCGTGGAGCTGATCCGCCCGGTGGCGGTGATGGTCTGGTTAAATGTCGTGTGGATCCTGTCATCCTCCCCGATATATGCCGCCAGCCCATCCGCATACGTAGATTTTAGCTTTGTGAGCGTCCGGTATTCCAAAATATCACTGACGATCGGATATTCCGGCGCCAGTTTTTCCAGCACATCCGCCGCCGTAGAATATCCGGTTTTTGTCTTTTTGCCGCCGGGAAGCTTCATTGTCCCAAACAGCACTTCCCCGAGCTGTTTCGGAGAATTAATGTTAAATTCAACTCCCGCTTTCTCCCAGACAGCTTCTTCAAGTTCTTTGATCCTGCCTGTCAGCGCATCTCCGTACTCTTTTAATTCCTGTGGTTTTACAAGCACCCCTTCCCGCTCCATATGGTACAGCACTCTGGACAGAGGCATCTCTATCTCCCGAAACAGATCATACTGCTTCGTCTCTTTCAGTTTTTCCTCCAGCAAGGTTCTGCTCTCCGACAGAATGCTCGCACAGCCGCAGATATACTGCACAAACTCCTCCCTCTGGCTCTCAAAAGCTTCCGCCGCCTTCTTTTTCCCGAAAAGCTGGCTGTAGGAAGCCGTCCCGCTCCCGAGATACTCCCCCGCTATATCCTCTATCTGATAATCGCTCTTCAGAGGATTTAACAGATAGGCGGCGATCAGCACATCAAAAAGCCTGTCCGTCTCCGCATCCTCCCCCAGATAAGCGTAGTAGCCCTTGATCTGAAAGCCTGTGAGCGAGATCTCCTTTTTACAGAGCGCCCGCAGTTTTTCCAAAAACAGCGCCGAGGCGATCCCCTGTCTGTTCTTTTCCTCCGCATCCCCGAAACTGATAAACGCCGCATCCTCCCCCGGCACAAAAAGCGCAGCGCAGAGCAGCGCCTCCTGCGGTTTTTCTTCCGCCCCAAAGAGGCTCAGCTGTTCGTTTTCCTTTAGCGCCTGCTTTTCCGCCGGATAAAATACAAGTGACAACAGTTTCTTTTCCTCTGCCTTTTTCAGAAAATCGTCCAGTTCCTTTTCCCTTTTCAGCTCCCGGCAGACGATCTCCTTCTTCCCCTTTTCCTTATCAAACCGGTTAAACAGATTTTTAAAAGCCAGCCTCTGAAACAGCTCATAGGCTTCATCGGTATACAGATCCCCTATCACCGCATCCTCATAGGCAAAGGGAAAGTCCCCCTCCGTATTGATCGTCGCCAGCTTTAAACTTAAGTCCGCCAGATCCCGGTGTTCCGCCAGAGACTCCCTAATGCTCTTTTTGGGGATCTCCTCCAGATGGGCATAAATATTTTCAATGGATCCGTATGTCACCATCAGATCCGTCGCCGTCTTCTGCCCCACTTTGGGCACGCCCGGAATATTGTCGGCCGTATCCCCCATCAGCGCCTTTAACTCAATAAACTGCTGCGGCGTCACCTGATAAGCGGCCTTCACGTCTTTTGCGTAATAATCCTCCACCTCCGTGCGGCCGCCCTTGGTCTTGGGGATCCGTATCCTGATATGCTCGCTGGCAATCTGCAGAAGATCTCGATCCCCGGAGATCAGGGAGACTTCCAGTCCGTCCCTCTCCCCCCGTTTCGCCAGCGTCCCGAGAATATCGTCCGCCTCCAGTCCCGGCTTTTCAATGGTCAGCACTCCCATCGCCCGCAGCACCTCCTTGATCAGGGGCACCTGCTCCCGCAGTTCTTCCGGCATAGGCTTTCTTGTCCCTTTATATGCCTCATACAGTTCATGCCGGAAGGTGGGGGCATGTACATCGAAAGCAACCGCCAAATAATCCGCGTTTTCCTCGCCGAGCACCTTGAACAGGATCGTCAGAAATCCGTATACCCCGCCGGTGTGCTGTCCCTGCGCATTGGTCAGATCGGGCAGTCCGTAAAACGCCCTGTTCAAAATGCTGTGTCCGTCTATTAAAACCAGTTTCTTTGCCATCACATTCCCCCCTAACCTGCAAAATTCAAAATGAGCAGCACTGTCAGCAGCAGCACAGCCGCTATACCGATACATTCCAATATAAACAGCCCGTGTCGGAAAAACCGATATATCTTTACTTTTTTCCTCGCCTCTTCCAGCGCCGTATTCAGCTCTTCCTGTAGATCAAAAGTATTTCCCGCCTCCAGGCTGTTTAGTCCGACTTCCACCAGAAACTGTATGGAAAGCTCCTCCCTGCAGTTATCACATTCTTCCATATGTTCCATGAACCGCTCCAGTTCCCTGTAGGACAACTCCTTTGAGATAAACGCCGGTATCATTTTCGCAGCATGCATGCACTGCAGTTTTTCTTTATTCCTTTTCATCTTTTGCTCCGCTCAAACCGAAATTTCTCACTGCTCTTTTCTTTTCGCTTTCGTACAAAAAGGCGAAAAGCCAGAATTGCTGTTTCGCCTTCTTCCATCAGGAAAATGCATGATCAGATCTTCCTGCCCTGTATCATATTTTTCTCAGATTGCCGATCGCACGGTCCGCGATCAAAAGCTCGCCATGCTCCCGCAGATGATCATACAGATGATCCGAATCCACCAGAACTTTTGCATAGTCAAAAGCAACCGCCGTGAGCAGATTAAAATGATAATCTGATATCCGGTATCTTTCCACGATCAGATAATAATTATCCTTCTCCTTATACAGATGACTCCTGATCGGCTGCTTCAGACCCACGGCACGGCAATAGGACATGACATCCCCGATGGATGTAAAGCAGTACATTCTGTAGGCTTCCTTCTTTTCTTCCTTTACGGCCTCGGCCTGGTCCTGCTCTTCCTTTGCCGGCAAGGCTTCCTTCTGCCTATGATCGAACATCCTTCCGATCTCCTGCGCGATCCTGCTCTCAGCCAGTTCCTTCAGATATTTTAAAACCTGTTCCCTGATCTGCTTTTCATCGCCGCTGCCAAAGGTGAGGCTGATGCGCCGGTCGCTCAGCACTTCTAACCGCATGGAAACGATCCCCTTGTCGTTCTGATATCCCAGCTCGTCTCTCGCCTCCGAAACTATGTACTGTAAAAATTC
>ERZ808028.1035-NODE-1035-length-18419-cov-29.571966_pt1 | contig 18419 bp, 21 predicted proteins | sample MGYA00380184_ERZ808028 | MGnify/ENA primary metagenome ERZ808028 (study PRJEB31490, sample SAMN06133397) | mouse gut metagenome | isolation source: J8_1 | host: mice | place: China: Chengdu | collected 2015-05 ...
TTTGCGCCTCCCTTTCCACGTTTTTTTGACGCAGGGAGCAGTTCTTTCATGCACACGCCTATGCAGGGCTTCCCACTTCCGTATGGGCATCCGGCACACCGGCTGCCCGGCGGATAAGGCATCGGTCCCGCATCCGCCTCCTTTCCCGCATAGGGCCTTTGTGTCATCAGGTATTCATAAGGGGAATCCGTAAATCGTGTCATTCTTCCATCCCCTCCTGTTCCGGTTCCCCGTCTGGATAATCATCCTCCGGATAATCATCCTCCGGGTAATCATCATAAACAGAAGTGTCCATATCCGCCTCCATCCCTGCGCCCATAGGCATATCCGGGGTTTCCAAGTCCTCATTGATCTCCGCCTCATCTTCATCCTCCAGAAGTTCATCCAAATCCTCGGCATCATCCAGGTCATGCTTCGGCTTATATATCTTGAAATAATATCCGGCTCCGCCCACTGCCAAAGCCGCAAGCAGGACGAAAATAAAAGCGCCGCCGCTTCCCTTCTTTGTGTCCTCTTTCGCCGGTTCCTCTGTTTCAGACGGTGCTTGTTCTTTTCCGGTACAGGCCGACAGGTCATTTTTGCACACCGGACAGGAGGTGTTTACCATGCCTGCCTCACATTTGTCCGCGCAGGTGCAGACAATAACCTCCGGCACAGCGCTCTCACTCTCTGCTCCGCTCTTTTCCTCTTTTTCTGCAAGAGCCATCAGGTCATCCTCCGTAACGGCATTTAAGAAATACACGTTTTCAGAATCCCGCTGGTTATCGATCACAAGGTAAAATACATTTTCCTCCGGCGTAATGAAGGTATAAAACTCCTTGCCGTCCCCATCGGTGGCATTGTCCAGTACGGAAGCCTGCCCTGCAGGTGTAAAAGGGTTGGGTTCTGCGGAATTTTCCGCTTCCGTATCTGCCATACCCTCATAATGTGGGTTCTTTACCTCTACCACCTCCGACTGATTCCCTGCAAAATCAATGGCATAAACACCCACCGTTTCTGTTTCCGTCCCGGCATAATCCTCAAATTCCACGTCTATCGCATGATCCACGCGGTAGTTAATACGCTTCGTGCCGATATACACCGCATCCACGCCGGAATCCTCATCGTCTGCTTCAATATGGAGCGTATCTCCTGACAGTTCCGCGCTGATGGACGGCGGCGTGGTGTCGCTGCCCCCTTTTGCGTATGCCGTCACAGGCGTAAAAAATGCGCTTATGCAAAGCACAAGCGCCGGTAATGTGTACCGTATGCTATTCTTCTTCATTTTGATCTGTTACCTCCTTCTGGGTCAGTTTGTTTTGGGGCAGTTCCTTCATGGACTGGATCATCCCCAGGATTTTTTGCAGTTCCTCCGGCGAGGCGGTGACACTCCGCACGGCCTGTACGATTTCCAGGTTTTCTTGTTCCGTGATCTGGCGCTCAATATCCTTTATGCGCGCCTGCCACTCCGCCGCCTTCTGCTTTGCTTTTTCCAGTTCTGTTTTTAATCTGTCAAGTTTCATTTCGGTGCAATTCCCTCCTTTTATGGCAGCCTGCCGCCGCTGTAGAATTTTGAAGACCAATAGCTTGTGTTGATATTGGCGTAGGAGATCGGGTCGCCGCAGTGTATCATTTTCCCGTCCCCTATATAAATCCCCACATGGGTGACGGGGTTTGCCGTGGAGTAGGTTCCTGTGAAGAAAATCAAATCCCCCGGCTGCATGTTTTCTTTGGAAACCGGGGTACACAGGTTATACAGTCCCTGTGCGGTCTGCCTGCCCACATTCCCCACGCCGGAATGATTGATCACCCAGGACACATAACCGGAGCAGTCAAAAGATGTGGAAGGGGACGAGCCGCCCCACACATAAGGGTACCCTAAGTATTTTTCCGCTTCCGCCAGCATAGCCGCAAAACTGCCATCCCCCATAGCCGCGCCGGGGTCTTCCCCAAAATCAGGGCCTCCCGCCGCGCCTCCGCCCGGAAGGTAGCCGTCCCCGCCCCCTGCCACATAATAGTAAGGGTCTAAATACTCCCCGTTATGGGTCACTTCCAGATGCAGGTGCGGCCCGGTGCTGCTTCCGGTGCTTCCTACGGCGGCAATCACATCTCCGCGTTTTACCGCCTGCCCTGCGCCTACGGAAAGGGACGAACAGTGGGCATACCGGGAACAGTAACCATCTTCACCCTCAATCACCACGCACAGCCCGTAGTCCCCGGCATTTCCCGCTGATACCACGGTGCCGTCCTGTGCCGCTTTAATGGGCGTCCCTTCCACTATGCCGATGTCAACGCCCCTGTGCAGGTCTTTATCCCCGGTAATGGGGTGTACCCTGTACCCGTAAGGGCTGGTGACATAGCTTATCCACGCAAAATCAAAAGGGCTGCCGTAACACTGGCGGTTGCCGCAGGTCTGCATATATACCCCGTACCGGTCAGACTGATCGCCCGGCGCAAGGCTCCCCGCGATAATATCCGAAAGGGGCTGTACGGACAGCGTTGTTTTCAATACATGCCATTCATACTCGTGTTCTTCCCCTTCGTCATCCGTATAAGTGCGTATCTCCGTGACTTCCTCCCTTGTAAGCTGGTACTGCTCCCCGAACAGGCGGCTTAACTCCGCTTCCACCTGGGCATAGGTGAAATCATCATAGGCGGCGGAAAGATAGCCCATCAGTTCATAGGGGTTGTGCCCGATCTCCCCGATGTTATAACGGTATTCATCATATCCGGGGTAATCTTCCTCCGTCCGGTCAATCTCCATCTGCAAATCCGTTTCCAGTTCGGTATACCTTAGTTCGCTCTGGTTGATCTCCGTATCATCCGCCACATAACAGGTAGATATGACTGCGGACTGTACGCCGGAAAGCATGGCGGAACAGGAAGAAAACAGGGAACCGAACATGGAAATGATCAGTATGCCGATCCCCACGATTCCCAGGACGGCCTTATGTGAAGCTACAGCCTGCGCCAGCGCCCGCACCACCTGTCCGGCAGCGGAAAGCACATTTGTGGTGTGTTTTACCTCCTTTGCCGCTTCCCTGGCCGCAGCCGCATATTTGCGTTTCAGCTTCTGTTTCTGAATCCACTTCGCCAGGGCTTTTTTCTCCAGTTCCGGATTCTCGGAAAGTATTTTTTGATAGGCCATATCCATGTTTGCCTGTGCAAGCCGCCCCTGCGCCTTCCTCACTTCACGGTAGGGTTTTTCCCGGAGACGCTGCCTCCTTTTCCTTAATGCCGCCCCTGCGCCCCTCTCTACAGTAAACTCCGCTTTGTGTGAGGCTTCCACTCCCACATTATCCGCCTCCGTTTCGCGGATTTTCTGGTGTACTTTCAGGACAGCCGCCGTGTATGCCGTGCGTCCGGCCGCCCTGCCCGCCCTTTTTATCAGGGGCGGTTTTTCATTCTCAGGGATGGTTTCTTTCTCAAAGCGCAGACGGTGCTTTACCTTTCCGGATTCACTGTCATGCTCCTTTTGCAGACGCACATGGGTACGGGCCGGGAGGTTTTCCTGTGCTTTTATCAGTTTCCCTTCCGCTTTTTCCACCCGCCTTTGTGCTTTTTCATACTGCTTTATCCGGCGCGGCTTTGCCGCCCCCTTTTCCCCGGCAGCCTTTTCCCCTTCCGGGGCTTTCTCCCCGGCGCGTTCCTCCAGCGGTATCTCGCTTTTTTCATAATGCAGCCGTGCAGCCTTCTCCGGTTTTTCGCTGTCAGCGGAAAATTTTGCCGCCATCCGCTTTTTTCTGTCCGCCCGGATTTTGGAAACATCTGCCGCCTCTGTCCTGTCTGCCTCAAAAATATGCCTGTTTTCCGGCATATCGGGCATAGCTGTTTCTCCCCATGCCGCTGTTTCCTCTGGCGCTGCTGGTTCTCCGTCCTGCCTTTCTTCCTTTGCAGTTCCCTTTACCGGGCTGTGCCGCGCTGCCTTGTACCGGTTCCTGCCCTCCGCCGCCTTGCCGGTATCACCCACAGGTGCGCCGTCACCGCGCATGGTTTTCTGCGTCCGGCTTTTTGCACGGTGCCCTGCCGCCGTATCTTCCGCCTTTTCACGTCCAAAAGATACGTCCGCGAGCCTGCCGCTGATCCTCTGCTCAGTACCTGCCGTCAGGTTTTTCTCTGTCAGGCCGTCACGGGTCATTTTCTGGACTTTTTTATCCCGTGCCCGAAATTCCTGCCCCCTCATAGCGCTGCCTCATGGACTTTCTTCTCTTTTTCCGGCGCAGGGGAAGGGCGGGCGGCGGCCTGCGCTTTCTTTTCCTGCAAATCCTTCAGCACGGACGGTTTTTCTTTCCCTTTATCCGGGGACGGCTCCAGATCGTCCAGGTCAGCCGCCTCCGGATGTTCTTCCGGTTCTTCCTGCCCGGCTTCCGGGATCGCATCCTCCCTCGTATGCCCCGCCGCCTGTTCCAGACGCTCCATGTTCCCGATTGCGGCAAGGGCCATGTTATTTAATTGGTTCAGGATCGTTTTTTCCATGCGTAGGGGCGAAAGGACAGCCGCCTGGAAGCGTCCCTCGCTCCCGCCGTCTACCGCCTGCTGTTCTTTCCCCATCAGGGCGCGGCCCGCATTTTTCATATGCCCGCCTGCACTCCGCAGTTCATGCCCCAGGCTCTCCACCTTCTCTATGGATTTTTTTACATCCGCAATGGATTCCCCGATGCCCTTCTGTATACTTTCCATCGCCTTTTTGATACCCAGCGCGGAAACTGCATGGTCTAACGCCTTTACGCCGGTTCGCTTAAAGCCTTCCACAGCTTCCTTTGCGCCCTCCACAATACGCTCTTTCATCTCTGCAAGGCACGTCTGCATCACCTGAAGCCTGCCCTCCACCGCATCCGCTATGCGGGATACAAAACGCTTTGCCGGATTCTCCTGCATTTTTGCAAGCTGCCCTTTAACTTCATGCAGTTCCGCTAATGCTTTGTTAAGCTGGTTTTCCATGTTGTCCATCTGCCAGAGCATCATGGAATAGTCCTGCCCCTTATCGGGACGGTTCTCCATCAAAAGCTGTAAAAACTGCCTGACCGCTTCATTCTCCTGAAGCTGTTCTGTCTGCACATTTTGATCGTTCATGTTCTTTTCCTCCTTCCTGCCGGCTTCTTTCCATATGGAAAAGGCGTATCCGAAAATACGCCCTTTCTACAAGATAGCTGTTCACTTTCTGTATGCAACGGGATCATAATCTTTAAAATCCTTTACAGAATAGAACAGTCGTTTATTATTTACCCATCTCTGCATCTTCCGTGTTTCTTCCGGTGCGGTGGGTTTTTCGTACACCATCACATACGGGTCATATCCCATATCACGCAGAGTATAAATGCGGTATAAGTCCTGTTCATGGGTGCTGCCATAGTTGGTGAGGACATATACACGCCTTTTCCGCTTGTCCTTTACCTTTGTCAGTTCCAAAAATCTCCTGAAATACGGTATCAGGTCATCTTCCGGGTTATCCCATGCAAAATGCAGCATTTTTGTTTTTACCTTATTTAATGCCGCTGCCTTTTCCGGCGTAACCAGCCGCACATCAAGCCCCTGTGTAAAGTCAACCATTGCCCTACTGTCTGCAAGCTGCCCTAAGAGTCTTTTCCAATCCGGGCAGGCTAAAATGTTAGCGTCTAAAAGTTTGATCTCTTTTTCGCTGCCCCAAAATTCTGACAGGTCAGCCACCGCTTCCGTTTTTCTTCCCTCCTTTTCCCCGACTATGCAGAATCCACACCCACGGGGGCATCCTCTGGAAAGGAAGCCGTAGGCTGTCCCCGCATACTGCGGGTACAGCCCATAATCCGGGTGTGTATGCTCTATGGCGTAAGGCAGCTTATTGTCAAGGCCGTATCCTGTGCCGCCCTTTATGATGTGGTCTGCTTTTATATCTCCTTCGTAATCTTTTGAATAGGTGTCCGTGAATACCCTGCTCATATAAACAAGGTCATACCGCTTTCTGCCATCGTGCCATTCCACCAGATCGCCCCTTGCCTTATGGTAAGCAGACAGCTTCATCAGGCAGAGGTTAGGGAAACGGTGCCCGTCCACGTCAATCAATCCTATCCTCATTTCCCATCCTCCGCCAAATCCTCCGGCCTGGTTGTAAGCAGGTGGTACAAATGGGTGTCCTTCGGAAAATGGTCGATAAAAGGAATGATCACATTCCCGTAAAATAAAAGCCCCTCACCGGCATTGGAATTAGTGACATACGAAAGCTGGTGAGGGGAAATATTCAGTTGTTTCGCCAGAATCTGCCTGTCTCCTGCGGCCTGGTTGAGCATGTAGATAAAATCACTGTTCTCAAAAATATTCTCAATCTCCCGCGAGGAAAGCAGGTCTTTCACGTTTTGGGTGATACCGGTAGGCAGCGCGCCCCATTTTCGGAAGCGCTTCCAGATTTCCACGCTGTAAGCCGCTGTCTGTTCCTCTTTTAAAAGCAGGTGGAACTCATCAATATAGAGCCGTGTTGATTTATGGGCCTCCCGGTTTACGGTAACACGCCCCCAGACCTGATCCTGCACCACCAGCATCCCCAGCTTTTTAAGCTGCTTTCCGAGTTCCTTAATGTCATAGCAGACAATGCGCGACTGGATATCCACATTTGTCTGGTGGTTAAAGACGCTCAAAGAGCCTGTCACATAAATTGCCATGCAGTCCACCACATGCCGAGCTTTGTCTCCCCCGTATTTTTGGATTTCCTCATATAAATCCTGTAAAATCGGCATTTTTTCCGGGCACGGGTCATCAAAAAACCGGTGGTACACCCTGCGCAGGCACTGGTCAATGATACTCTTTTCATCCGGCTCCACCTTTCCCATCATTAGCTCCATAAGTGACAGGATAAAATCACTCTTTAAGATCAGCGGGTCATCATCTTCGCTGTAATTTAAGTTAATATCCATCGGGTTAATGTACTGCGTGGATGTAGGAGAAACTTTGATCACCTGCCCGCCCAGAGCTGTCACAAGGGGAGAATATTCCGCCTCCGGGTCAATAATCGCTATATCGTCCGTGGTAATCAGGAAAGAATTGGTGATCTCCCTCTTTGCTGAAAAGGACTTGCCCGCGCCGGGTGTGCCGAGTATCAGCCCGTTAGGGTTTTTCAGTTTCTTCCGGTCGCACATGATCAGGTTGTTACTGAGCGCGTTTACCCCGTAATAAAGGGCTTCCCCGCTCTGGAAAAGTTCCTGTGTTGTAAACGGCACAAAAATCGCCGTGCTGCTTGTGGTAAGCCCCCTTTGTATCTCTACATGGTTTACGCCAAGCGGAAGCGAGGATACAAACCCCTGCTCCTGCTGGTAGGAGAGCCGCCTGAGGGCGCAGTTGTATTTCTGCGCGATTCCTGCCGTCTGGAATACATTGTTCTCCAGCTTCTGCCGTTTGTCCGCCAGGTTCATCACAAGGATTGTGACTAGAAACATACGCTCATTCCGGCTCTGCAAATCTTCCAACAGCGTCTTTGCCTCATTTCCGTATGTTGCAAGGTCGGATGGGATGATATCCATATCGTACCCTGCGCGCACTGCCTTTTTCTGTTCCTCGATCTTCATTTTATCAATATCCGTCAACTTGCGCTTGATGGTCTTGATTGCCGCACTCTGGTCGATGGACTGGATATGCAGCGTCACCACCATGCCATTCTCCAGGTCAAGAAAATCCGCCAGCATCCGGTCCGTCAGTTCCGGCGCTAAAATCTGTATAAAAGACGCTGCGCCGTAAGTACGCCCCACTTTAAAATACTGCCCGTTCTGGAATGTGAAGCTGTCCGGTGCAATAAAATCCTTGCTGGAAAGCCCCGTCCGCCAGATCGCATCCCACGAAAAATGAAACTTCCTCTCCCCTGCAGGGTGGAACATCTGGTGCAGGATAGCAAGGCGCTCATAACCGTCCAGGACTTTCACCTTTACCCCAAGCACCTTGAAATTTGCCATGATGTCGGCCTCAATCCTCTCCAACCGTGTCTTTGCGGCTTTCAGGTTTTCAGCTTCCACACCAAAGGTGATATATTTTGTCTTTGTCAATCCATTGTTGCCGCGCGAAAGCCGGCCCCGGAGCATCCCGGCATATTCACGCCGGATTTCATTAAATGCGTCCTCCTGCTCCGGTATGTCAATGGACTTTTTGAAACGCTCCATATCCGCCCTCTGGTTGATAAAAGAAAGCTGGAAGCGGATGGACGAATCAAAGTAGTTGAGGAAATCGCACCAGTTCTCAAAAATGATGTTCTTATCCTCATTCTGTGCAAGCTGATAGTTTATGTCAAAAAATTTAACCTGTTTTGTAAAGTAATGCCCGTCCACATCACAGATGCCGTCCCGGTGCATTTCCCGGTAAGGGATCGTCTCCTGTGCGGACTTCGGGATTTTCCCGTCCCGCTTCGCTTTCTTCACGGCGGCGACAAGCCTCTTTTTTTCCTGCTTTGCAAGTTTCCCCTCCGGCATAAGCCTGATCGCCTTTAAGTCCTCCTTATCTTTTCTGTACTGGTTTTTTGCGGCCTGCAGGTTTCTTTCCTGCCTTGCCTGCTGTTTTGTTTTCAATCTGCTCTGCCTCCTTATCAAAATCCGCCTGCCGCATAAGCGCAGCATAGCCATTATTCGTGCGGTAGGGCCTCCCCGGTGGCCGCAGGAAAGTAACGTTTACAAAGTTTTTCAGCACTTTCTCAAGCGGCTGCCCGTCCTTTTCATATATCCCAAATGCAAAAAAGGGCAGCATCAGGCCGATCATCAAAAGGGCTGCGGATTCATTCCCTATGCTGCCGCGGGTGAAAAGATAGGCAGGGATTCCCACAAGGCCGCCCAGCCCGAACGTGACAAGCTGCCGCTTTGTCAGGTTGAATGCCACCTTCGTTTTTACTTTTGTCAAATCCTTCGGTACAGGCACAAACGGCATCCTACCTCACCTCCCTGTCTTTGTTTTTTGCAGCGGTTTTTTCTCCGGGGACAGGCGGCGCGGCAAGCTGGCCTTTAATAGACGGCTTTTCCTGCTGCTTCCTTACCGCCTCCCTTTCTTCCCGCACCAGGCTGACAAACCCGTCCAGCACAGCCGGATGGCTCTCTACTATAAAATCCAGCCCCCGGTCAGAACTGTGTAAACTGCCCGTATCGAAACTGCCTGCCCACTCCTTATTGCTCCGGGAAAAGCGTCCGTCATAATTAAGATGCTGGAGGGTATTTGCCAGCACCCACTCCACGCGGTCGGAGCCGTAATCCTCCATGACCGGCCTGATGCACTCTTTTTTCAGGTGCATCCCGTCAAAGTTCTCCCGTATTGCCGCCTCAATCGCTTTCTTACAGGCAATATTCAGCTTATGTGACTCCCTGAAAAGGGCTGTTTCTTCCCTCTCCCTTGCTTCTGCCGGGGATCGTTTATAAATCTGCGGATATTCCAATCCTTTTCCCTCCTTCCACTCTCATGTCCCATGCAGCCACAGGCGGCATATCACCGCGCCCCCTTATCCGCAGCCCTCTGTCCCTCCGGGGCGGGGCGGGCTGCAACCTCCTTCGCGGCATTCTGCAAGGCTCCGCGCAGGGACGGCTTCTCCACCGCTTTCTCATATTCCCCCAGGACTGCCGTATTTATGGCCTTGCGCATTTCCGCCGTAGTCGGGCAGCAGATATCATGGTATTTCCCATCGCCGCCTTTGCTGCTGGGCATGGCAACAAATTTCCCTTTTTCGCTGTCCATGATGCGGATTCCGTTGACCGCAAAGCAGCCGCCGATTGTTGCACTGGCAAAGGCAAGCAGGTTTCCTTTGTCCTCCTTCATGGGATAGACTTTTACGTTAATTTCCAATGTGTTGTTCTGGTTCTCCATAGCATCCTCCTTTTGATGTTCCATTTCCTGTAAGGGCATAAGCGCCCCGTTTTCGTAGCTGTAGCCTGCTTTCCTGGCCGCATTAAGCGTTTCATCCGACACACGCCCATACAGTGCAAGGTCGGTATCTGCCGCAAACAGCAGCATATCCCGTTCATTAAATTCCTCCGGCAGTTTGCCGTTCCATGTACGGCGCATCTGCCCGGCTTCATCCATGCGGTATCTGGCAGGCATCCTTCTTCCTTCCATATACATCCGTCCCCCTTAGTGTGCATTGAAGATTGAGCGCGAGATTGAACTTGTCTTAAAGAGCGAGAAACATAAAAGCAGCGTATACCCGGCGCACTTCCAGATTGCCCCGTGGATATTCGCCGCGCTCCCGATATTTGACACAAGGACAGAATAAATGGCTATACACACCATGATAAAAAAGCCCTGCAATCCAAGCGCCACAAGCCCCCGCAGGTAGTTGTTCCCCATCTGTCCCCACTCCCGGTTGGTCATGGTAGCAAAAGGGATTGCACCCACGGAGCAGTAAATATAGATTTCCACCATGCGCCCCACCAGTACCAGCATGACGCAGACAGACAGTATCGGGGTGGTAATCCGGATTAACACCGTTTCCACCAAAAGCCCGAACAATTCCCCGTTCCCCATTGTCTCAAGCTGCGCCGTCAGGCTCCCCATGACGGCATCAAACTGGATGCTCGTATTCCCGGTAATCACCCCGGCGCTCTGTCGCACCACGTTCTGCGAAAGTTCAAAGATCGCCATTGTGATGTCAAAAGTGTGTGAGACAAGGTAAGTCGCAACAAATACCTTGAAAATCCACTTGAAAATATTGAAAGTGTCAAAATCGTGCATGTTATTTTTTTCAGTAATCATACTGATCAGTTCATAGCACAGGACGAACGTTAAAATAATTCCGGCTATGGGGACGATCACGTTATCCGATAAGGAGCGGATCATGGAAAACACCCCGGCATTCCAGTCCTGGGGTGTTTTTCCTACATCCGCCGCCACGTCCCCGACCGCTTCGTTTACCTGGTCGAACAGCCCGGAAAGGTTCCCTGTGATGCACTCAATCAGGAACTCTTTTATCCACTGCCCGATCTGGTCGAGGATATTCAGCATAGGCGCTCACCTGCCTTAGTTGAACAGGTTCGCCAGCAGGGGGATAAGCTGCATCCCGATCAGTGCCACGCCGCCGCCCGCCATGAGCTGCTTCATGCCCTGTGATTTTGCGCCAGGGTTGTCATTGCCATACCCTTCGAGCAAATTGATCACGCCCCATACGCCCAGGCCAGCACCCAGCGCGATTACAAGTACCTTCAAAGTGTCGATTGCTGCTGTAAAAAATTCCATAAATGTTGTTGAACCCCCAACCCCCGGAACACTTTTTTGTTGTTCCACCACAATTCAGACAAAACACAGTCCATATATTCCAACAGCCCTGTCATTCCGAATCTGTGTATCTCAGGAGCCGGGTTTCTCTCCTTTCCCTATTTTTGTTTTCTTTGAGATAAGAAAAGGGAGCCTCCACAGCCGGAACCGCCTATAAAAGCGGGTTTCCATACGAAGGCTCCCTGTTTTCAGGTTCCATATTCAGTTGTCAGCGGGATTTATCCCTGTCTGGTGGGTGCGCGTATCCTGCACCTCATTACTGCCTCACTTCCTTTCATTTTTACTTGCAGGCCATATAAAAACACCACCGGAACAAAAAGTTCAGGCGGCAGGACTGCCAGGGTCGGCTGGTGCTTCCAGTTCGCACACTTCATAAGTATCATCCGGCTTCACTTTCAGCCGGCGTTTCACAAATTTTGCCACATCAAAGGCGTTTTTCGGGTCGGCATCAGACAGATACTTGTACTGCGGGTGCCTCGTTATGTCGAACTTGTCACTGAAAAAGGGGCGCACCCCCTGCACCTGCAGGATACATTTGCCGCCGTCCATAACGGCAAGTTCATCGGGCGTCATAAGTTCCTTACCGAGTTTCTGGTAATTAAGGCCATAGCTGCGCTGGCTTCCCCGCGTATCGGATGTGTTAAATGTGTCTATGGTCTCCTTTCCGAGCATGGCGGAAATCTCTTTTAAAGTGCTTTGCTCCTTGCCGCCCAAAAACAGGACGCAGGAGCAGTTGCCGATAATGGTTTCCGCATGGTCTTTGTATACCGCCTTTAACTGGCTCTGCGTCTGGACGATCACATGGGCGGATATTTCCCGGCTCCTGATCACCGAAATCAGGTGTTCAAAGTTGGGGATTTTCTGGTTCGCAAATTCATCCAGCAGGCAGGTTACATGGGTTTTCAGCGCACCGCCGTTTTCCAGTGCCTTATCGCAGAGGGTATTGAACATCTGCGTATAAACCATAGACGCAATGAAATTAAATGTCGTATCCGTATCGGACACGATGCAGAACAGAGCCGTCTTTCTGTCTCCCAATTTATCCAGTTCCAGCTCGTCATCCATCATCATGTCCCGGACTTCCTTAATGTCAAACGGAGCCATCCTTGCACCGCAGCTAATAAGTATGCTTTTCGCCGTTTTGCCCGCCGCCATTTTGTACTTTTTATACTGGCGGACGGCAAAATGCTCCGGATTGCGTTTCTCCAGGCGGTCAAACATCATATCCACGGCGTTTTTAAAGTTTTCATCATCTTCCCGGACTTCAGAAGCGTTCAGCATTTCCAGCAGGGTATTTAAGTTTTTCTCATCCTCCGGGGCTTCATACCAGATATAAGCGATCAGCGCCTGGTAATAAAGCGCTTCCGCTTTTGCCCAGAAATCCTCCCCGCCTTTGCTGTCCTCCCCCTTTGTATTTTCCATGATGCAGTTGACCAACTTCAGTATGTCATTCTCGCAGCGGATATAGCGGAACGGGTTGTATTTCATGGATTCCTTAAAATTGATGGTATTGAGGATTTTTATCTCATACCCGCCCTCTTGCAGCATTTTCCCGCACTCCAGAACAACGGTGCCTTTATCGTCTGTGCCGTCAAGACAAAAAAAGAGTGAGTATGAAATTTAATAATTTCCACTCTGAATATCCCGTACAATCATGCGTTTTAGCTTATCCTGCAAGGTTTCTCTGCTTGTTTCGCTAAAGTGGCACGTCACAAGGTAGGTCGTTCTGCCTATGGTCTTTACAAAGTGCGGTCGGCGTTCCTGCGCCTGTTGGTTCTCATTATTTTTTGGCATATACATAAATCTCCTTTACATGAAAAGAGGGCATACAGAGTAATCTCCATACGCCCGCTGTTGTTAGTGGCTGTCTGTTCCCTTATCCGTATGAAATTGACATTCCAGTGTACGGCATATATACTTGTTACTTACTGCCAAATAAAAGAAAACAGGGCAGAATAAATGTTGTATAAACGCAACGGATAAGAGAGGTAATGAACATGGGTAAAATGATAGTGCTGACATTTGCGGACAGTGAGGAAACGGCTTTTCAGAGGGCGGTTTCCCTCTTGGGCGGTGAATTTGGGGTTGAAACGGTACAGCCTGTTTCCTCGGCTGTCCTGTCCTTTCATGGATTGGAAATACGGCAACATCAGCGTAGGGTGTTGCGGGACAGGAGAGATGTGCGCCTTACCCGCCTTGAGTATGGTACGCTTGTCCTGCTTGCGTCCAATCCCGAAATCGTATTCACGCAGTCACAAATCTTTGAAGCTGTTTGGAGCATGGATAGTGACAGTTGCCATTCAAGCGTTAAAAATGTGATATGCAACCTACGAAAAAAGATTGAGCCGGACAGTAAAAACCCGTTTTATCTGAAAACGGTGTTAGGCATTGGATATAAATTCAGTGTTGACCTTTTAGGGTAAAAAACAGCGGTAAAACTGTGTGGCTGACTTACCGCTGATGATGATACATAGCCGACTGGATTACAATGACACATCTTGCGCTTTTGACTTCTCCTTTCTCTGTTCTGTCGGCGGTATCGCCTGTTCTGCACAACGCTTGACGGCTTCGGCTTCAGCAACTTCCTCTTTCAGCTTTCGCACTTCCCGATACAGGCGGTCTTTCTGTGCTGTGAGGTCGGCAACCTCGGCTTTCCATGCTTTCGGTCTTAGCTTGGTGTCGCTCCCCAAATGCTCTTTCAGATACCGTTCCGCCCTGTCATACAGTGCAAGTTCGGTGCGGTGGCGTTCCGCATATTCTTCCTGCTTTTTCGGTTTGGTCTGTTTATAGGTCTTGTGGTAATCCCGATATAGCAGATACTTTTCCGCTTGGTCTATCAGTTCTTTTCGCTCATGGAGTAGCTTTTCCGTCTGCTTTATCTCGCTGTTGGTATTCCAGTACCTTTTTTTCATTTTCGATAGTGTTTCCTGCAACTCGGACAGGGTGGAAATGTTATTGACCTGTAAGAAGCTGACCGCCTTTGCAAAGGTTTTCAAATCCCGTATTTTCCCGTAACGGCTGTCTGGCTGTCCTGCCTGTTGCATGGCGGTATTCAGCAGTTCAAGGAGTGTGGGCGGCTGTGGGGAATGGATAGGAACGGAATGAAATGGATTGATGGATTGGCTGTCTTTTTCTGCCGACTTTTCCTTTACCCATTTTTCCAGTCCGGCAATCCGGCGTTTGACTTCTTTCAACAGCCTGTTCTGTTCCCTTATCTGACGGTTTTTCTCGCCTTTCTCGGTCACAATGCCCTTGCGCTCCATTTGGGTAGCGGCAACGCCCATGTGTACGGTCGGTATCTGTTCTATGCCTTGACGTTTGTAGGAACGGTGGTCTACCCTCTGCGGGATATTCTGCTCCGCAAGGTACTTGTTCGTAACGTCTGCCCATGCCTGCCGCCATATCTCGGCTTTGCCTTTGTCGTTCCAGTCTACGGTGTCAATCTTCCTGTCTTTGAAACTGCCGTCTTTCCGTTTTATCCGCTGACCGTCTTTGTCTAAGATGTATTCCTTTTTTGATTTTGCGCCCCATTCGCCGGATTGTTCCAGTGGGCGCATGGTTAGCATGATGTGGGCGTGTGGGTTTCCGTTTTTCTTGTCATGGATTGCTATGTCCGCACACATTCCAACGGACACAAAATTTTTCTGTACAAACTCACGCACAAGCTGTATCTGCTGTTCCCTGTCAAGTTCAACGGGGAGGGCGGCTTCAATCTCCCTTGCAAGCTGTGAGTTCTTTGCTTTCTCGATTTTTTCTATGGCGTTCCAAAGGGTGGAACGGTCTGAAAATTCGGGCGGGGCGTGGGGCGGCAATAGTATCTCTGTATGGACTATCCCCCGTTTCCTTGTGTAGTCATGAGTAATGCCGTCATAGTCGTTTTTGATTATCCCGCCGCTTCGGTATGCGGACGCTCCAACGGCTGACATTCCCTTGCCCCTACTTATTATCTTGATTGTGCAATGGTAAATCGCCACGCTTTCAGCCTCCTTTCGGGTGGCACATTTTAGACTTTGTGGACAGGCACGCCCCGCACTTTGGGGTGTGTCTGTACGCAAAGTTCACTAAAGGGTAGGGCGGTACGCCCGTAGGGGAATTGTCGTTTCCCCTGTTGGCTGTCGCAAGACAGACAATGCCCTCTGCAAGAGCCCTCGGAGAGCGCACACACCGGAACGGTGTATAAGTGCGCCCTTGTCTGAAACAAGGGAGATTTAATTCTCCCCCTTTGGCTTTTGCGTCCGGCGTAAAAATTCCTGCGCCTGTGGTGTCTGCAAAGCGGTTTCAAGCAAGCCTTTTATCTGCTCGTTTGTGTACTGTTCCGGCTGTTCCAACAGGCTTTCCAGTATCGCCCCACGCTCTACAAGGCGGTGCGTCCTTATCTTGCGTTCCTCGCTCTTTTTCTGGTTGAGCAGTTTTTTCTTCCTGTTCTGCAACTGCCGTATTTCTTCCTCGGCTTTCGCAATCTGCTCGTTGATGTTCCCCATGCGTTCCCTCCTTTCTGCGCTGTGGCTGTTTGTAGGATATTTGTGTAAAAGAAAAAGACATCTTCCAGTTTGAAAATGTCTTTTTCAGATACGCAACTATTTGATTTCCCTTAATTCTGCCATGAGCCGTATGCCGTCATGCAGTCCTAGACGGTAGGCAACTGCGCCGTAGACTGCGCCGCAGTCGTTTGCGGCTGAAATTGCCCTGTCAACTATGCTTTTCTGTTCTTTGCTAAGTCCTGCCTGTTCCAGCCTGTCAAATGCAATATCCTGTTTTTTCAGAGTGTCCTTGTAATCCTTGCTTTTGCCGACTGCCTTATCTAACGCTTTGACCGTCCTTGTGCTTACAAATATTTCCAGTAGCCTGTCATTCTTTGCGTTTCCCATGCCGCCCCCTGTTATCAGATATTTTCGGATAGTTCATTCAGTGCTTTTTCCAGTTCAGCGGGGCGGTCTGACCATTGCGCCGCTTCATCGCGCGGCATACCCGCCTGTACCAACGCCATGTAAAGGATATTCTTTGAATAAATATCGGGGTGCGTGTCATAAAGCCACTCAAAGTATTCTTTGAGTTCATCAAGGGTTATCCCTATTTCTGATGTGTCTATTGCCTTTCCCTCTTGGCGTTTTTTCTCAACGCCGTATAGATTTTCCTGTATCTGCGCCCAGTCAAAATGCGCCCAGTCCTTGCTCCATGTTTTTATCGTTTTCATAAATTCCTCGCTCCATAAGTCCGGCGCAGTCTTTTCCAGTATGTCCTTAACGCCTGTCTTTTCTGCAAAATAGAGTTGCCTGTCTAAAAGCTCTTTCCGCTTTTCCTCCGGCAGACATTTGAGAATGTCCGCATAGTCCATATCCGCCATTGGCGTGTCTGCTGACAGACTGAGAAGCTGCGTGTGCAGCCATTCTTGCCAAAGTTCGTCAAACAGGCTTTTGCTTTCATAATAGCTGTCTACGGTGTCAAAGCCGAACGGGAACTTGAAATACTGCAATTTTACAAAACCGTATCTTCCGGCATTGAGAATAATCAAGTCCTCGCTGTCAAACTGCCCCTCGAAAGCGTCCGCAACTTTTTGGCAGTTTATCTTTTCCCCGTCTGTGATATAGGTCTGTTCCCGCTTCATAATCCCTCCTTTAGCTGATTATCTTTTTCAAACTGTTTTGACCGTATATCCGGCTTATAGGAATATATCCTGTCCGAAAAAGATTTCCGCTGTTATCAGAACGCCCAAACGGAAGCCACGCTCAAACTTTAATTCCTCGGCGCAACAGGCTTCATCAAACAGTGTTTCCGTCAATTCCTTTAATACAGCCTTTTGTTTGTCGTTCAGCGTTTCCTCTAACTGGTCTTGCAGTTCTAGGCTCTTTGCGCTTAGTGCCTGATGTTCGGGGGTTCTCCGTTCTGTGCCGCTGTCTACACGAAGCTGTTCTGTCAAAAACGCTTCTAAAATCTTTCCCATTCTGTTTCCCTCCTTTCTTTTGAAAAAAATTTTAAAAATATTTTTTCTCCCTTAAAAGTATAAAATCCTACTTTCGTATTAGATATTATACTATAAAGTATAAATTGTCAAGATGAAAACTATACGCAAGAGTAGAATAGTATATTTTGCGTTTGATTTTCTTCCTTTTGATGTATATAATTACACAAAGAAAGAGAGGTACGCATAATGGGCATGGCTTTAAAAATACGGACAATTCTTTTGGAACGGGATATGTCTATCAAAGAATTAAGCGAAAAATTAGGGTATAAAGGGGCAAACCTTTACAACAAACTTAAAAGAGATAATTTAACCGAAAAAGAGTTGCGTGAAATTGCTGACATTCTAAACTGCGACTATGACGGCATTTTTACTTTTAGGGATACTGGAAAACAGGTCTGACAGACTGCGTTCTGTTGACTGCCAAAAAGCCGGACTTCTTGGAATTGGCTTGAAGTTCGGCTTTTTATTTCAGAATTTCGATTATCGCAATTCAAGAGTTTCGATTTTCGCAATTCAAGAATTTCGATTATCGCAATCTAATAATACTGATATTATTCAGACTGATTATAGTCATACTTATCATATCAATCAATCCTTTCCTTTCCCTTCCTTCCCTTCCCCTCCCTAGTCGGTGTCGGTGGCAAAGTTCTTGACGTAGATAATGTTTGGTTTCCCCATTCCCTGTCTTACGCTCTCGATTAGTCCTATTCCTTTTGCGCTGTCAAGTTCCGCAAGCAGTCTGACCGCCTTGCCGCTTGCACAACGGAAACGCCCCTGTATCTCGCCAATCGTGAAGTAGAGGTATATGCGCCCCTGTTCATCAATCCACCCGTTTTTCAGTGACAGTTCCATGCGGTCAATCAGCATACCATAGAGCAGTTTTGCGTCTGTGGAAAGCGTCTGAAAGCGGCTGTCGGTAAACAGTAGCTTCGGTATGCGGTAAAAGGCGTGCTGTTCGCCCTGTTTCCCGTAGAAGTAATCAAACGGCATTTTCCCTTTCTCCTTTCCCTGTTTGAGTAGCGTTTTCCTGCCGTTCCCATGTGCGGGTAAAGAAGAATACCCTTTTGCGGTTCGGCTCTGCGTTTCCCCTGTTGGGATAGCAGATTTAAAGGCTGAAACGCCCGTATCGGCACAACCTTACCCCGTACCATGCAGACGCTTTGTAGCCTGTGCTTTCTGTTCCTCGGTCAAGGTCACTGTGCTGTTGAACAGCGAATTCTGGTCGCCACCAACAGCACATTATTTTATCCACCCAAACAGAAACAGCGGCGGAATCGCA
>ERZ808028.1037-NODE-1037-length-18415-cov-6.362635_pt1 | contig 18415 bp, 23 predicted proteins | sample MGYA00380184_ERZ808028 | MGnify/ENA primary metagenome ERZ808028 (study PRJEB31490, sample SAMN06133397) | mouse gut metagenome | isolation source: J8_1 | host: mice | place: China: Chengdu | collected 2015-05 ...
CACCGATGGAATTTCGGTACCAGGCTGTGGCATAAAGCTTTTGTTTTTTCGTTGTCTACTTGACAGGACGCAGTTCATAAGAGATGGTTGGCTTATTATAAATTTCGATACCAAGAATAAAGGCTTCTTTACTCTTTTCTAATAATTTATCTTCGATTAATTCCATGTTTAAGCCCCCTAAAAAGTTGTCTATACCTATTATATCAACTAATTCACTATATCGTATTAAAGTGGGATGAATTATATAAAGAACGAACAGCTGTCGAGCGTGTAAATGTTTATTTAAAAGAGTTTTTCTACTTAAACACTGTCCGTCATCGAACTGGAAAGAAAGCTAAACTTCATTTTCAACTCGTGACGCTTGTTTATAATGCATGAAAACTAGCAGTAGATCGAATCAAAATCGCAATGCAGCAAGAAAGTTTACAAGTCGCTTAAAAAGAATCCGTTTTATATTAAAAAATCGTAAAAAATGACATAGGGATACTTTGCACATTTTTAAAACGTTAATTATGGAATTGATTCCATTATGATATAATTAATAATGCTGAACTGTTAGATAATTTAGGGGGGATCAAATGAAATATATTTATCCTATTTCATCGTTTTTATCACTTGTCATTATCACACTTGTATTAATTAATGATCATTTTCCAAGCACTTTTGCTTTCATTGCAAAAGGAAGGGTGTTAGTGCTGATTCTTTTAGTCATCGCCCTGACTTTATCGCATGTATTTAGTCCGAAAACGGAAACAAAATCCACAGTTGTGAAGAAAGTGTTATTCCTTCTCTACTGGGTTTCCTTGTCGGTTATTTTATATGCATTAGGAGGCGTATCGACGATGCATATTTCCATAGCGAACCCAGTAATTTGGTTTATTATGGTCATTTCAATTTTCGACATCCGACGTGAGTGGAAAAAGCTTCAACAGCCCGAACCTAGTGAAAAAGCGTATTCTTAAGGATCGGTTTAATTGTGGAAGGATTGAAGGAAAGTTCATTTTGGGGGAATGGACGATTGTAGTTTGTATTTGTTTATTTTACGGAAAAATGATTAGTTGCATTTTACAATTAAAGTAAGACAAATGGATAGGGGGAGGAGTAGATGATTCTTGGCTTACATCATGCACAAATTACAATTCCAAAAGGTGCAGAAGATAAAGGGAAGCAATTTTACTGTGAAGTTTTAGGTTTAGAAGAGCTTGAAAAACCAACATCTCTTAAAGGGCGTGGAGGATTTTGGTTGAAAGTTGGCAATCAGGAAGTCCATGTAGGTACTGAAGATGGTTTCGACAGACGCACTACAAAAGCCCATTTAGCTTATTTGGTGAATGATCTTTCTTATTGGAAACAAGTATTAGCGTCAAAAGATATTCAGCCGATTGAAGGTGTGCCGATTCCAGGGTTTGATCGATTTGAATTTAGGGATCCTTTTGGCAACCGCGTGGAAATGATTCAACAATTATAAGTAGGTGTTGAATTATTGCATTTGTATTTTTGTTCACCATTTCGATTGTTTATTTAGCATCTTTATTATTTGTTAAAAAGAAATATGGTGGTTAAATGAAAAATCATATTAAAGCATTACGGAAATCTGCAAAATTATCTCAGGAAGAATTAGCAAAACTTTGCGATGTGACACGTCAAACGATTAATGCGATTGAAAATGATAAATACGATCCTACATTACAATTGGCATTTAACATTGCAAAAGCATTAGGTACAACTGTTGATGAACTATTTGTAAATGAATAGAATGAATGTCAAACATGAAAAGTATATTTCTTATTCTTTTTGAACATAAAAGAAGGCGTGCACTGGCTGTAAAATCATCACTAGCGGATCGCCTTTTTTATTTGTAAAGGTGGAGGTAACTTTTATCTATTAGGAGCGTCTAATTGGTAATCAGAATAATTTGAAATTACGGAGGCGGGAGAATGCGCAGTCTTTCAAGGTTCGATATACTAGGTGGGTATGATGTATTGTTGGCTGTTGGTGCAATTTGGATCGGTTTTCAAATGGTAATGATGCGTGGCGGTACAATTTTTGCGGAGCCTTACCCAGAAAGCTGGGCGATGCATTTGCCATTTGTCAGTTGGGTTGTTCCAGGAATTTTGGCGATTGTATCATTTGGCTTTGGAAATCTGGTTGCAGCTTATTTTTGTTGGAAGAAAATGCAAAATGCTGCTTTTGCATCAGCTTTTATGGGCGCGATGATATTAGTAGGCTTGGGCTATCAATATGCAACTGTCGGTGAAATGTATATCGTTACTGGTCCGCTATTACTCATTGGTCTTATTCAACTTGGGTTAAGTGGGTATGTATTTTGGCGTGGGAGAGTTAGAGGGTATTTGGGAAATTCGAATGTGATGTAACGGGGAGCGTTCAATAAATGTATTTTGATCTTAGTTTAAAAAACGTCTAGCTTACTATTATCCTAATAGAGAGCTGGACGTTTTTTATTGGGATTACCGAGATAAGGATAGTGAAGAACGTATACAATGTATAAATGATCAAGAATTAGCATAAAATAGTTAGAAACGTACGAATTGTACGAATCGTACGTTTATGTTATATTGGAGGTGAGGAGGTGGACATTATGTTATTAGCGGAACGTTCGAGTGAAGTTCGCAGTCATTGGGCTAAATTTGTGGATGATGTTATTCATAATGAACCAAAGTTTGTTCAAAGAAATGAACGGGATGTATTTATGTCGCTGAATTTAGAGTTTGTGGAAATACTAGTAGGTGGAATTAAATATAATGTGATCCTTGAGCAAGAAGACGATGAGTTTTTTGGTACGATTGAAGGCTTTTGGTTTGTTGAGAATGGCAATAATGAAGAAGAAGTGATGGTTAAACTTGCTGAATCACTTAAGGATTTTGCAATTGATTATTATAAAGACATTCGAGTATATCGAAATACACCCGATTTTAAAGAGATGTTCCCGATGATTACAAAAGCTTTAGTTGCTGAAAATATAGAAGGAATTATCGATTCATTCAATGTCCAATTCAAAAAATCATAAAAGGTTCTGTGAAAAGGATGGCTGGGAGTTGTATAAACAAACAGACCATTATTTTTACAGAAAGCTGAAAGAAGATGGAACGTATAAATTTACAAAGGTTTCCATGGGGACGATTCATTATTCAAAGGGAATGTGGCGTAGAATACTTAAGCAACAACTCGAATGTGATCAGGAATATTTCAATAAAATTAAATGAAAATAAATATAGAAAAATGTCCGATTTCCACTTAGGCTTGCTGGGGAATCGGACGTTTGTTATTTTGAAATGATCGTAGTTTATTCAAAGCTAGACGTGCGTGCTAGTTTTATGAATTCACGTAACGGTAAGTGATTTATTCACAAACTAAAATTTGGCGAATGAAATTGCTTTTTTTCGCTTCGCATCGATCGACAATTTTAAAACCAACTTCATCTAAAATATCGTCAATCGTTTCAATGGAAACAATGACCGCTTTTTTCGCAATGCGTCTAGCTTCTACTAAAATCGCATATTGTTCCTCCGCAGAAGCCCTAGAGAAAATATTATAGGGCATGTCGATAATCGCTACATCATATTGCCCTGTAACATCAGCGATTGGCTTTGTCGTCACGTCGCATTTATAGCCAAAGTAGGCGATGTTTTCCAACGTATGCTCCACAACGAGTGGGTTAAAATCGCTGCCGACAATATTAAAATCCATCGATAACGCTTCAACAAGTACGTTCCCGATGCCGCAGCAAGGATCGATGAGTTGTAGATTTTCAGGATTCGGTGCAGCAATATTACAAACTGTTCGCGCAACACTAGTACTTAGCGCTGTTGAATAACTATGTGGTTTTTTCTTATGTTTCAAAGCGACTGATTTACTTTCTGTATACTGCCCGAAATACCAATGACCATCAATCGTGACAAAGTAAAATTGTACTTTCGGATTGTTCAAATCGGGCTCCGCATCGATGCATAAACCGACTTGTCTTTCCAGTTTACGACGTTCATCAAGCTCCATTTTAGGTGTTGAATAAAGCTGGGCCTGATTAAGAGAAGTCACTTTAAACGTTTCTTCTTCAACATGGAATTGCTGAACTTGTTGTAAAAAACTTTCGAAATCATCTGCTTCGAATAACACATCCAGTCGGCCTTTTATAAAAACACTTCGACTCGGTGCAATGAGACGATTTGAAATGAGTGCGTTCGTCTCCGAATCTTCATTAAAAAAAGCACGCATTTCTAAACGACATAGTTCGTCATCATAAGGGTGACGTGCGTAAAAGTAAATATATGGATGTTTGGTCATGCCGCTTCCTCAATTGATGACACGAGCTTGAAGATCGTTTGATACATCAATTCATACGCTTCACCAATTGTCATATCTTCTTTAAATCCGTCCACATAATTCAATGCAAAATTAATATTCCACAAACCATCTTGACCTGAAAATTCAATGCTATATTTCCCAACTTCATCTTTTAAATTCGCTTCTAAAAAGTCAATAATCGCTTGACGGTATAGTTTTTTCAATTGTAAACCAAATAAAGCCGTATGCGTACCGAATACATCGTCTACTTCTAAAGATAACGCATCCACCCCGAGTAGACTTAGCTGATTCGCTTCCACATATAAAAACTCATTACTACGCACTTTAAAATGTTCAATTTTTTCATTGAAAAAAATCGGTGCTTCTACAACGATTAGTTCAACCGTTTCCTTTTCGCAACGTTCCATCAAAGCATCCTGGAAACGCTCTTTTGGATCTTTTATGATGATATTTTCTTTGTTTTCAATCGCATTTTGACGTTCTAAAAACGCTAACTGTTCTTCATATAATTCAATCGGTTGTTGTTCGATTACTTTTAATAAATTTTCTTTTAACAAAGTGTTCCAACTCCTTTACGTACTACTTGTAGTTTATCATAAATTGCTTAAAAACGAACGTTGTTTGTGCGCATTGTGCAGTGGTTTGTACCTCGGGTTGTGCCAGGCACTTTTAGGGTAACGATTCAGAATATTCACGAGCTCGTGCCAGGCACGTTTTTTACTAGGCTCGAGAAATTTATTCACTCTCACTTCAATTCATGATATGATGGAAAAGTAATATTTTTCAGAATAGTAGGGATTGGAGGGCGTATTTTGCGACTAGATTTGTTAGAACGAGAGATTGTAGATTATATGGAACGTGAGCAGATTCCTGGATTGTCTGTTGCGGTGCTCCAAAATGATGAGGTTGTTTATGCAAAAGGGTTTGGTTATGCGAATTTAGAGAGGAAAGAAGTTGCTACGCCCGAGACGATTTATGGGGTAGCTTCTGTTACAAAGTCGTTTACGGCACTTGTGATTACAAAGCTGGTAGAGCGTGGGGTGCTAGGCTTTGAGGATCCGGTGACGAAGTATTTTCCGTCTTTTTCACTGCCGAATGTGGCGCATGTTGATGACATTCAAATCCATCATTTATTGTCTCATACGTCGGGGATTGCGACTGTGAAGCGGGATGAATCGATTACGACTTTTAGTGAGCATTTAGCTTATTTGAAAACGTATCCAGTTGATGTTTTAGGGGAGCCCGGTGCGTATTTTTGTTATAACAATGACTTGTTTTTACTCCTCGGTGCCATAATTGAAAAGGTTACAGGGAAGACGTTTGAAGAAGTGGTTACGGATGAAATTTTAATTCCGAATGGGATGAAACGATCGACGGTTTATTTGGATGCATTACAACAATTTGATGATGTATCTGAACCATATGAAGTTCAAAATGGAAAGCTTGTGGCAGTTGATTGGCCGACGCTTGGCAATTATAAAGTGGGTGGTGGGGTTAGGTCAACAGTTCTTGATTTACTGAAATACGGACAAATTTATTTACGTGAAAACTTAAAAATGACACAAGCGATTCATCCTGTTCACGGCAAAACTTCTTATGCGTACGGGCTTCAAACGACGCCGTATGAAGGTGGACGGACATTAATTGAACATGGGGGCAGTCAGCCAGGTGTGTCTTCTAATTTTGGTTTTATTCCAGAAGAAAACTTAGTCGTTGCGGTATTGACGAATGTCAGTGGTGCAAGTGCGGGAGATATTTGGTTACATATCGTCAATGCTTTTTGTGATTTGCCACTAGATACCAAGCGGACGGTGTTTCCAGAAAATGCTTTGGATGAGGGCATAATTGAGACGTATATTGGCAACTATCGAACAGGTGAAGGTTCGAAGTTGGAAGTATACGTAGATAATGGAAAATTATGGGCAAGTTTAGATGGTGAAAAGTATGCTTTAATAAGAAGTGAGGATGATCGTTATCTTATTGAAAAAACAAAGCGACCTTTGAAGTTTTTTGTTAAAAATGACAAGGCGTGGGCATTGTTATTTGGTGTAAGGATGTTTATTAGAGAGGAAGATGAGCATGAAACCATTGATTGGCATTAGTTCAAATGAAAAAGAAGATGAGATTTACGTAAAAGAACATTACATAGAAAAAGTATTGCAAGCTGGTGGCATTCCTGTTGTCATTACAAGTCATTTGAAAGAAGATGTCGAAGCACTTTGTGAACGTTTAGACGGCGTAATTTTAACAGGAGGTGGAGATGTTGATCCTTCCTATTTTAATGAAGAACCGAATCGTTATTTAGGAACAATTACACCAAATCGTGACACATTTGAACTAGGGATGGCGGAAGAATTGCTACGTGTAGATAAGCCTGTTTTAGGGGTTTGCCGTGGCATGCAATTATTGAATGTCGCAATTGGTGGGGATATGTATCAAGACATTTACGATCAAGCAGACGGCGAATTGATTCAACATGATCAAAAAGCACCTGCAACATACCGCAGCCATCATGTTTATGTAGAAGCGGGAAGTTTACTTTGTGAACTTGTTGAAGAAGAGAAGTTACGTGTCAATTCTTATCATCACCAAGCTGTGCGAGAAGTGCCAACACCATTTAAGGTGAGTGCTGTAAGTACAGATGGGATTATTGAAGCGATTGAAAGTACAAAACACCGCTTTGTGCTTGGTCTACAATGGCATCCAGAACGTTTGGATGGTGCGGATAGCGATGCGATTTTCAAAAAACTAATTGAAGAAAGTAGGGCGTAAAAATGAAAGTAATCGATTTACATTGTGATGTATTAATGAAATTAAATGATGCAAAAGGGAAACTAGCTTATGAAAATGCACCTGAACTAGACACAAGTTATGAGCGTTTGGCGAAAGGGCAAGTGATGACACAAGCTTTTGCAATTTTTATTGATCCTGCTTTAGATGCAGATCATAAATTTCAAACGGCTTTAAATCAAGTATATTATTTTTATGATGAAGTGCTTGGCAAAAACCCGAATATGAAACATATTAGAAATTGGTCGGATTTTGATACATTAAAAGATGGCGAAATTGGTGTATTTTTAACATTAGAAGGGGTTGATGCCATCGGTAATGATTTGAAGAAACTGAAAATTTTGTATGAATTAGGTGTGCGTTCTGTCGGATTGACTTGGAATAATGCCAATTTAGCAGCAGATGGCGTCGGAGAATCACGCGGTGCGGGGCTTTCTTCATTCGGTCGTGAAATCGTCCAGTTTAATAATGAACATAAAATCTTTACAGACGTTTCTCATTTGAATGAGCGCGGCTTTTGGGATGTCATGGATGAAGGTGATTTTGTCATTGCAAGTCACTCGAATTCGAAAACAATTTGCGATCATCGTCGTAATTTATCGGATCAACAAGCGACGGCATTATTTGAGAAAAACAGTATGGTGCATGTCGTTTACTGCCCGCCATTTATTAAAGAAGGTGGCAATGCATCCATCGATGATTTAATTAAACATATCGATCATTTCTGTTCATTAGGCGGCGTTTCGCACATCGGTCTAGGCTCTGATTTTGACGGCATCGATGAAAAAGTAAAAGGATTAGAAGATGCATCGAAGCAACCAAATTTAATTAATGAATTGTTAAAACGTTATTCTGAAGATGAAGTAAAAGGCTTTGCGTATCAAAACTTTTTAAACCATCGTCCAATGTAAAAAAATTGCCCGGGAAATAACTTCTCGGGCAATTTTTTGTCGATTACAATAAAAGATTGGTTGATTTTGTTGGGACTTTTCACCAATGATTTGGCTATGATCTTCTTTTAAAACGACTGCTTTTTCGTGATTTCAGGCGACTTAATTGCTCGTTCACATCTGATGACATTTGTTCGGTCTTGGCTTGATTAAGAGATGCATTGGTCACTTGCTGTCCATCTAATGTAACGGATAACCAGTGACCTGGTTTTGCGCCAGTTGGCAATGAAGAAATTGTAGCATGGACCGTTTGATTGGTTTCTTCAATTAATAAAACTGCTTGACCATTCGAAGCAACGCGGTCAAAATATGCATTTACCATTTTTTAGCCTCCTGTACAAATTAAATCTTGTTCCATAATATCATTCAATCGCGATTGACCGATTCCTTTTACTGTTAATAAATCCTCAACTTGCTTAAAAGGGCGGTTTTGAATAATTTCACTCGCTAACTTTTCGCCAATATGTGTAATCTTTTGCAATTCCTCCGCAGTCGCCTCGTTCAAATTAATACAATGTTTTGCGAGAAGTGGCGGGGGGAGTATATCGTTTTTCGCGGTCATAACTTGATAAGATTTTCCTGTCGTTTCCACTAACACTGTACCATCGACCGCTGTTCCATATACTGGAATACCCATGTTTTTGACGCGATCGAGAACTTCTTGATCAGGAATGCCGTATGAATTATTCAGACCTGCTGAATAGATTGCGACTTCGGGTTGTACAGCTTGTAAAAATGCTTCTGAATTAGAAGTTTTAGAGCCGTGGTGACCCATTTGGAAAATATGCGCTTGTAAAGATTGTCCACTGTCTAACATTTCTTTTTCCGCTTGTTTTTCAGCATCTCCAGTAAATAATAATTTCACATCACCATACGTTAACATCATCGAAATGGAGTTATTGTTGACATTCGTGCCAATCGTTGTTGGATGTAAAACATCAACTGTGAGCGGTCCGATGTCAAAAGTTTCTCCTTTTTGTGGTTCATAATAATCGACACGTTGTTTTTCAATCGCATTAAGCGTATTTAGAAAAACTTGGGAATTAGCAGTTTCGCCGTTCATCCATACTTCGCCAACGTCGAATGTTTCAACGATTTTGGCAAGTTGGCCGATATGGTCCGCATGGGCGTGAGTTGCAACGACTAGATCGATGGATTGGATATTTTGGTCTTCTAAATATTGAACGACGTCTGATTTGCTCCAATCACCTGCATCGATCAGCATATTGATAATTTCACCGTCTTCTCCAATTTGTAATAATGTAGCATCGGCTTGCCCTGCGTCAATATAATGAACACGTAAAAATGGTTCGTCATAATTCATCTCGCCAGAAGTTGGTTTCATTTTAGGTGGGCTGTCAGTTGGCATCGTACAGCCTGTTAATAATAAAAGTGCCGTTAAAAAGGCGAATAATATTGCTCTTGTTTTCAAATAAATCCTCCTCTACAATACATATAGTATAGCATATATGTTCGGTTTTTGGGGTGAAAAAATCGTTAGAAGTATAAATTCACGATTCTTCTAACGATTAAACTTTATTTTTTTAGTACAGTCGCATTTAACACCATATTTAGGAGAGACATAAAAAGAGCAATGAGTAAAGCACTGCCAAAGCCGCTAATGTAAAATGCATCGCCAACAATTTTATGTGTCAACATGAGCATGAGTGCATTGATGACGAAAATGAAGAAACCTAATGTCAAAATTGTTGCTGGCAAAGTTAAAATGATCAAAAGCGGGCGCACTAAAATGTTAATAAGTGCTAACACGAAGCTCGCTAATATTGCTGTTCCAATACTTTCAATGTGAAAACTTGGGATGATTAACGATAAAAATAGTAGTAAAAATGCATTTAATAAAATTGAACCAAACCATTTCATAAGAAACGCCTCCTTGAAATAATTATATCGGATTTCTCAGAGTTTTGCAGAGTTGAGGGGGGAGAGAATATGAATTGCGTCAATAAGTTGATCTCCTTTTGTTCTCATGCGTAAATTGCTTTCTAGGTCGGTTGCTTTGTGTTCCAGGTTAGCGACTTTGCATTCCAAGTTAATGGTTTTGCTTTCCAGGTTTACACTCTTTCTTTCCAGGTCGTCAGTTTCTTTCCAGGTCAGTCACTTTGCATTCCAAGTTAATGGTTTTGCTTTCCAGGTTTACACTCTTTCCTTCCAGGTCGTCAATTTCTTTCCAGGTCAGTCACTTTGCGTTCCAGGTTAGCGACTTTGCATTCCAAGTTAATGGTTTTGCCTTCCAGGTTTACACTCTTTCTTTCTAGGTCGTCAATTACTTTCTCCCCCGTTCCTTTTCATCCCAACTAAAACAATCTCCCTTATCCATTCAGATATATTTACCTTCCACGACTCACCTATTTCAAACAACCAATCTGCACAATCCCAAATACAACAAAGTACATTTTTACAAATGCTTGAAAAAAGCGTAAACTTGAGGAAAGTAGATGGTTGGGGGCGTATGGGTTGAAGGAGAAAATGTGGCCGGCGAAAGAGCGGCTGTTATCGTTAATGCAAATTTTACAGAAGTACACGGATACAACGCATGGATTGACGATTCATGAATTGCTCAGTCATTTTCCAAAAGGGAAGGCTGGTTTGAAAGGCTTGCGGAGTGATTTGGACGCGTTGGAAGCATCGACGACATTTACAGTCGTGACGACGCAAGAAAAAGAAGGTTTGCCTAAATATTATCATTATGATGGTCGTTATTTTGAAGTGCATGAACTGCGTTTATTAATGGATGCGATTAGTAGTGCTAAATTTATTTCGGAACGAGAAACAGCTAGTTTATTAATGAAAATCCGTTCTTTGACGAGCGATCATTTAGGGAAGCAATTAACGAGCGAACTGCAAAATATGCATAAAGCAAAATTGCAACAAATTGAGACGACGTATATTGAAAATTTACATGCGGCGATACATGAAGAGAAAGTCGTGACATTTCAATATGGGGATTACACGACGGATTTACAGTTTACGCTGAGAAGGGATGGAGAGGTTTATGAAGTTCATCCACACGCACTTATTTGGGATCAAGATCGTTATTACTTAATTGCGTATAGCATAAAAAATGATGAAGTGCGTCATTACCGAGTAGACCGCATGCGGAATGTACAAGTGTTAGAGGAAACGTTTGTGAAAGATGGTCAGTTTAGTTTACAAGAGCATTTGAAAAACAGTGTACATATGTATAATGGCGATGAAATTTCGTTAGAAGCGGAGTTTGACAATCGTTTAATGAATACGGTTGTCGATCGTTTCGGATTAAATATTAATGTCACAGAACTTCCGAATAAACGTTTTAATTTAAAAGTGCGGGTTGCGAATAGTCGAGGCTTGCGTGGCTGGTTATTACGTTGGGGGAGTGAAGTGAAAGTGCTCTATCCACCGTTTTTAGTGGAGGAAATGAAGCGTGAAATTGAACAGATGAAAAATTTGTATGAATGAAAATCGCATCAATCCAATGAAAAAGCTGCCGTGAGTTGTTCAAACTTGGCAGCTTTTTACTCATTTAATTGTGAAAGCTTTTCTTGTACGAGTTCGATCGGAATGACAAGGCCGACTTTCCCGTGGTGCTCGTCTTTTAATGTGGCGAATACGATGCCGATGACTTCTTCTTGTTTATTAAAAACAGGACTACCACTATTGCCGCGGTATACAGGTGCTTGAATCATTAATACGAGTTCATCCCAAGAAGCGAGTTTTGTATAGTCGATCATTTCACCTTGATTGACAATGCCAGTAAAGCTTAAAGGATTACCGATAAAATGAATCGGTTCATCAGCTGTTAGTTCGTAACGCTCGGCTAGTGTTAAAGTTGGCAAATTCTCGGCATTTATTTTTAAAATCGCCGTGTCAATTTCGGGATAACTCGCGATAAGTGTCGCATCATAATAGTCATCCGTTGCTAAACTTACAAAAAGATTACGTTGATCTTCAATGACATGGTGATTCGTTAAAATATACCCATCTTCAGAGATGATAAAGCCAGTCCCTTTACCGTCTTCTGTACGTACGAGGACGACAGATTCTTTTTGTTGTTGAACGATTGGATCTTTCGATAATGCCGTTGATGTTTTTAAAAATTCAATTGCTGGAATGGAATAAATTTCAAAAATCACGGAAAATGTACTAAATGTTAAGACGATTGCCATGAGCCAAACTGTCCATTTCGGAAAAGGGTAGCGTTTTGGCTTTTTCGGATTCCGAAGTGCTTCTTCTTGTGCTTGTAATGCCAATTCATTCAACATTTCATCGGTTAATTCACCGTCTTCGTGTTGTTCTTCCATAATGTTTGAATCATTTTCTTGCGTCGTCAAATGCGCTTCCCCTCCTTCAAATCGTCTGTCAAAATAAGTTGTTATGTTTAATTGTATCGGTAGGCGGGGAAATTGCCAATTAAATGCGCAAAAGTTTGTGAAAAACTATAGAGAGTCGTGAAATGAACAGGTACAATATGAAGAGAATGAAGTTTGAAAGGATTTGAACAACATGAAAATTACAGAAATTGAAGTATTTGCGATTCGTTTACCACTGATTGATCCATTTATTATTAGTTATGCGCGCTATGATGATATGCCGTCCATCATTGTGAAAATGACGACAGATACAGGTCATGTCGGTTACGGTGAAGGGGTGGCGGATGACCATGTGACGGGTGAAAGTTGGCAGGCTACTTATGAAGTGATTAAACATACACTAGCTCCGAAATTGATTGGTGAAAATCCGAAAAATATGGAGAGAATTCATGATGTAATGAATGCAGAAATTTACAATGCACCGACTGCGAAAGCGACGATCGATATCGCTTGTTATGATGTGGTAGGAAAAGCATTGGGCGTGCCTGTGTATGATTTAATTGGTGGCCGTTATCATGAAAAGTTTCCGATTACGCATGTGTTAAGCATTGGTACGCCTGAAAAGATGGCGGATGAAGCTGAGAGGAAAGTTCAGGAAGGTTACCGTTCTTTGAAAATGAAAGTCGGCGCAGTTGTGCTTGAAGATGTGAAGCGCATTGAAGCGGTTCGTGCTCGTGTTGGAGAAGAGATTGCGATTCGTGTCGATGTCAATCAAGGCTGGACAAATAGTGCCAACACATTAATGGCGATGAAAAGATTGGAAGCTTGTCATTTAGATTGGATCGAGCAGCCAGTTGTTGCGGATGATATTGACGGCATGGTGGAAATAAAAGCGAAAACAACAACGCCTGTCATGATTGATGAAGGTTTAAAAGGGATGCGAGAAATGCGTGAAATCATTCAAAAGCAAGCCGCACATAAAGTGAATATTAAATTGATGAAGTGTGGTGGAATCTATCCTGCAACGAAATTGGCGCATATGGCGGAAATGGCCAATATCGAATGTCAAATTGGTTCGATGGTCGAATCTTCCGTTGGTTCAGCAGCTGGTTTTCATGTTGGATTTTCGAAAAAAGCGATTACGAGTGTTGAACTAACAGGGCCTTTGAAATTCAGTGAAGATATCGGGAATTTAGCTTATGAGATTCCATTTATTCGTTTAACGGACAAACCGGGTTTAGGCGTTGATGTTGATGAAGAGATTTTACAGAAATTAACGGTGAAGTCGGAGAAAATTTCATGAATGATGTGACGCTAAAAGACGGGCGTGTTCTTTCCATTCAAACTTTAGAAGAAAAAGATTTACATATTTTGTTAGCTTTGCAAGATGAAGTCATTGCGGCCTTGGCAGAAGGGGCTTTTTTACAACCTTTAAGTACAGAAGAGTTTCAACATATCCTAAAAGGGAATGGCATGATGATTGGTGCTTTTTACGAAGGTCGCTGTATTGCGTTTCGTGCGATGCTCATTCCAGATGTCGATGAAGTGGAACATTTGGCGGGTGATGCACATATACCTGAAAGTGAATGGGAAAAAGTGATTTATTCGGAAATATCCAATGTGCATCCTGACTTTCGCGGGAATAGCTTGCAGAAAATATTAGGGAAAGTGCTATTTGAACTGGTCGATCCATCCGTTTATCGTTATGTACTCGCGACAGTCGCACCGTTTAATATGGCTAGTTTATTGGATAAATTTGCGCAAGGGATGCATATTGTCGCATTAAAAGAAAAATATGGAGGATTATTGCGCTATGTTTTATTACGTGATTTTACAGAAGTAGTGCCAGCTGGTGAAGCAACAGTTGTCGTAGACATGGCCGATACGAAAGAGCAACAACGGTTATTGCAAGAAGGTTGGAAAGGGATTCGTGTGCGATTTGAAGATGAAAAATGGTTTGTCGTTTATGCGAAATAAATTGAAACTTTTTCCAGTTATAGACGTAAATTAAATGAAGGGGGAGACAAATTATGACAAATTATTATAGTGAAACGCCACCAGAAACACCAGAAACGAAACAAGTGAATCCGTTTTTATCAGTATGGCATGAACCACGCGTTGCAACACGATATGTGATCGAGCATAAAACGATACTGTTCCCAATCGTATTGGTAATTATTGGGGGGATTATTAGTTTTATCAGTGAATCTTTTGCGGACGACTCTTATTTAAACTTTTCATTTCCTGGTGCATTCATTGTTAGTATTTTACTAGGTGCTTTAGCAGGTATAGTTGGTTGGGGAATTTCGACGGGTCTCATGACGTTAATCGGTAAAATATTCGGTGGGAAAGCAACCTTAAAAGAAATGAGCTTAGCATTAGGCGTTTCTTATATTCCATCGATTGTTGTTGCGTTACTATTAGTAATTGATGCGGTTATATTAGGCCCACAATTATATGATGCGGCATTTTATTCCGGCGGTCAAATAGGTTGGCTTATTTTATCGTCTATTTTAAAATTAATTTTATCCATTTGGGCATTTTTTATTAATGTTAAAGCTGTTTCTGAAGCACATCGTTTCTCAAGTTGGTTAGGATTTTTCACAATCATTATTCCGACGTTATTATTAATTCTGTTAATTATTGTCATCGTTTTCGTATTTGTCGGTACGATGGTATTTTAATCTGAAAATCTACAATGCCTAAAGTGGTGTTGTAGATTTTTTGTGTTTGGAAAGTATAGGGGAGTCGTAATTTGTCATTTGGAAGAAATTCCTAACATCAGCTACTGACAATCCAAAAATGAATGCTCCGACATCCTTACTGATGGGTGAAATCAGTTGGACGTCGCGTCGTTCAAAGCCATTCATTTTCACGTTCTTCTTCGGCGATTAAATTCAAATCGTCGGCGGTAATCATCAAGAGTGCATAGTCATGTTGTTCTCGGTAACGATCGACTAATTTTTTCACGAATTTCGGAGAACCTTCATTTTCCGTATCATAAACGAGCAGCATGCCGTCGGAATTTTGAATGAGAAATTTATCTTTTTCTGTAAATTGCCAAGGGGCTTCATAAGGCTTTTTCGTTAAGCTCACTGCATAATTCGCACGATGCCACATTTGATTGAATTTTTCTTTATTCACGTCATTCCAATTGTCATGTGGGTTTTCAAAAGGAGTCATTACGGCATATTTTAAATTCGGATAATCATTTTGGAGCTCTGTTACAATTTCAGTTGCCCAAAGCTCAACACCGAGTTGGCCGCTGACGATGACCCATTCAAGGCCTTCTTGTAATAAGGCTTCAAACTGGCTTTTTAACGCTTTTTTAATGATGGGAATGCCAGGATGTTTATCATTGAAAATGCCGAGTTCATGTTGTTTATAACCTGTTACGACCAGTCTTTTAATCATGGAAAAGCCCTCCTAAATAAAAAAGCATTGAGCCAGAAATTCTGACGCAATGCTGTATGATGTAAGTTAAAAAGCCGCCTCTGCCGTATGTTTAAAAGAAAGTTTTAGACCACACTTTTCCAAGTGGGTGTCTGCAGAAAAGTTCCTGTCCGTCTTCGCGAAGATGCGCAAAGCGTGCCATTCCGTTTCCGATATAAAACTCCCGAGTTCTGTATAAAGGTTAAAACTTAATTTTTATACGTACAACGCAGCCTGTATTTAGTAGTATAGAATAGTTTTTCTAAAAAAACAATCCCATACGCTTAGAAAAGTAAAAATCTGAATGAAGATGTTCAATAAAATTTCATAGTTTTTGGGAATGGATATTGGCGTGCAGCTGTTGATAAGGTTTGGTGTTCAGGTCAATTATTCTAGTTTAAAGGGAACGAATGTTCTAAAAAAGGTGCAGCAATTACTTAAGGGTGGCTGGTTGTCACGTCTCTACCTTTCCTGATTTCTTTATTGGATCAGAAAGGAGGTGAACAGCCATGGAACTTTTTGAATTTCTAAAAGAAGTGTTTAAAGGAATGATTCGTGCAACTTCTGCACATTTATTCCAAAAACATGTTTTAGACAAAAAGAAAACCACCCAAAGCCGTCAGAAGCAGGGTGGTATTCGCAAGAAATAAACATTTTTTGACAACCGCCACCTGATGGTGAAAGCTGTAAAGGAGAAGTGTTAGCGCACTTCTCTCTTTATTTATATCCATCATATCGAAAAGTTATGCGAAAATCAAGAAGGTTGCGTTCGGTGCTGCAGATACTTCTGCGATTATGGGTGTTGAGATTTTAGAATAGTAAAATTAACTAAAGGTTGACTAGTTGGTAGTAAAACGAATTATCCTTAAAGTGCTTATTCAATAAAAATGGCGAGGTTTTTTGAGAGTTTTTGAAACATTTTGTAAAATAAATCGTATGATTATTGAAGAGATCTTTCTAATGGGGATTGCTAGTAGTGATGAAAATAAAATATGCGGAATGACGGGCTTTAAGCGGATAATAAAAAATATCGTAATAAGTAGATTTTCTCCATAGAACCTTGTTACGATATTTTTTTATTTATTTAATTATTCCTATTAATATACTTCTCCAATTTTGAGGAAACCCCAATTGACTAATATCAACATGCTCATACTCTTCAATAAGAGCTGAAATATTTGTCATAAGTGTTTGCAGCAGTGTTTTGTCAGTTAGAATTTTACAGATAACAAAAATAGCACTAAAAGTAGTATTGCCATTTCCTATCTTTTTTCGATCCTCTTTCGATAATTTAAAATGAGTAGATAAATGTCTATTATATAATCTACCAAAGGGTGCACAGATATTTCTTAATGTGGATAAAGCATACAGCCAATTTCTAATATAAAAACGATTATTATTATAAGATTCTGCAATACCATCTTGGTCATCATCTTTTAAGTTCGAGTAAATTTTGGATAGCAAACTAAAGGAAGTAACTTCAATAACAACCCAAATAGGAAAGATAGATTCATACTTTTCTTGATGATGAATGATGAAAAGTTCTTTGCTTCTATTTATTTCATCCTTCATCTGGCGTGTCATATCATTAAAATAGCCTTCATTTTTAAAATTAGATACATCTAGGTGTGGTGTTGAACCATATATATGTGATAAGTAGTAGAAGATTTTTGTACGAAAGGAAATTTCAATTTGCTCCAATGAAGATAAAAGTTCTAAGCGCAACTTTCTATCAAATTCGTATAAATTATATATTTGATTAAATGCCACATCTTCATGGAATACATGATTTTTCTTTAAAGTTAATGTATGGGCACTAAAACGATAATAATTAATTTTACTAAGTATAGTTATGGCAGATGATTCGTCTTCTATAACCAGACCACGATTTTAAAATAATTCGATTTGTTCTTCGTATGTTTTTGGTTGTTTAATATGAATTTTATCATCGTTTCCCATAAAATATCTCTTCACCTAGATATAAAAAGTCCCACCATGGTACGCATTAGAAAGAGGCGTGGTGGGTTCTGTTACTTATATTATGTGCAATATCTCTTGTTTTGTCTACACAAATGTGTAATAATTCCATCACTAAGAGAACCCCCCAATGGAGGTGTTTGTTTTGAAAAGAATTGCTTTTTTTATAATCGCATTGTCAATGCTGCTTTCACTAGCAGGATGCGGACCGAATGTGCAGAATCGTATAGAGGATTATAAAGATGATGATGTGGTGGCGATTGTTGGGGCGAAAGAGATTACGGTGGGTGAATTACGATTCTTATATGCAGATGAAGAAATATTGCAGAATATCGAAGAAATTGTAAGGCTAGAATTGGTACTTCAGGAAGCTAAAAGAATGAACCTTGATATAGCGGAAGATAGGGAGTCACAGAAAGAGGAGATGTTATCGCTTCCACTTAGAAGTGAAGCGGATCCAATATGGGATTCTGTGCGTTTGTTTGTTGAAACTCAAGCTGACAAATTGAAAATCGATACAGAAGCATATTACGAGGAGTATGTAGAAATTAGAAGTGAGCAAATTGCATATATTAATGCCTACACACGAGAAATGATAGATGCTCCTAATGTAGAAAACGAAGATGATTTGAA
>ERZ808028.1039-NODE-1039-length-18368-cov-10.970915_pt1 | contig 18368 bp, 19 predicted proteins | sample MGYA00380184_ERZ808028 | MGnify/ENA primary metagenome ERZ808028 (study PRJEB31490, sample SAMN06133397) | mouse gut metagenome | isolation source: J8_1 | host: mice | place: China: Chengdu | collected 2015-05 ...
TACTGCCGTATGCCGAGATTTTTAACGCAGTTTCAGCGGAAATAGGGCATTTTAAACCATATCGGGTTCGACTCCCCGCAGCTTAGCAAACGCTAACCATCTATAAAATCCAACAAAGAAAGGAAGAAAGAAATGGAACTGCGCATTGCGCTTGCAGGCAACCCGAACAGCGGCAAGACCACTTTGTTCAACGCTCTGACAGGTTCCAATCAATTTGTCGGCAACTGGCCCGGCGTAACCGTAGAAAAAAAGGAAGGTAAGCTCAAAAAGCACAATGACGTTACCATTGCAGACTTACCGGGCGTCTATTCCCTCTCGCCGTACACCTTGGAAGAGGTTGTCGCAAGAAATTATCTTTTGGAGGAACGTCCCGATGCGATTTTAAATATCGTGGATGGCACGAATCTGGAGCGCAACCTCTATTTGACGACACAGCTGACGGAGTTGGGCATTCCCGTGGTAGTTGCCGTCAATATGATGGATGTTGTCCGAAAAAACGGCGACAAAATCCATATTGCGGAACTGTCCAAAGCACTCGGCTGTAAGGTCGTGGAAATTTCCGCGCTGAAAGGCACAGGCGTGCAGGAAGCCGCCGAAGCCGCAATTGAAGCCGCAAAGGGTGCGGTCACAATTCCGCAGCACAGCTTCTCGGGTGCAGTGGAGCACGCGCTCGCACACATTGAGGAAGCCGCCGTGCACGATATGCCCGCCGAACAGCAAAGATGGTACGCCATAAAAATCTTTGAGCGGGATGAAAAGGTGCTTGCCCGCCTGCATTTAGACAAAGCACTGCTTGCGCATATAGAAGAGGACATTGCCGCGGCGGAAGCGGAGCTCGACGACGATGCAGAAAGCATTATCACCAACGAGCGCTACATATACATCGCCTCAATTCTCAAAGGCTGTTACCAAAAGAAGCGCGCGGGGCAAATGACCGTTTCGGATAAAATTGACCGTGTGGTCACCAACCGTATTTTGGCACTGCCGATTTTCGCGGTCGTGATGTTTATTGTCTATTTTGTGTCGGTTTCCACCATCGGCACTTGGGGTACCGACTGGGCAAACGACGGTGTGTTCGGTGACGGCTGGCATCTGACAGGCGGCAACGCCTACACGGAAGCGGTTGAAAATTACGAAACACCCGCCGCGATTGTCGAAGCATTTGAAACGGCGGCAGAGAAAGCCGAGCTCGACCCCGCCGAAGCCGCCGCACTCACGGCAACTGCCTACTTATATGACGAAGACGGCAACGTGGAAGAAGAAATCCCCGTAAATTTCGCTGTATACGAAAAAGCCGCCACTGCAAAAGAACCTAACCCCGAAGACTTCGGCATTTGGGTACCGGGCATCCCCGTGCTCATCGGCAACGGTTTGGAAAAAATCCACTGTGCCGAATGGCTGCAAAGTCTGATTTTAGACGGTATTGTCGGCGGTGTGGGCGCAGTGCTCGGATTCGTACCGCAAATGCTCGTCCTGTTTCTGTTCTTGGCTTTCTTAGAAGCCTGTGGCTATATGGCGCGTGTCGCGTTTGTAATGGACCGTATCTTCCGCAAATTCGGGCTTTCGGGCAAATCCTTTATTCCCATGCTCATCGGCACGGGCTGCGGCGTACCCGGCATTATGGCTTCGCGCACCATTGAAAATGAACGTGACCGCCGTATGACGATTATGACGACCACCTTTATTCCATGCGGTGCAAAGGTGCCCATCATCGGACTGATTGCAGGTGCGCTGTTCGGCGGTGCGTGGTGGGTCGCGCCGAGCGCCTACTTCATCGGCATTGCCGCGATTATCCTTTCAGGTATTATGCTCAAAAAAACAAAGCTGTTCTCGGGCGACCCCGCGCCGTTTGTAATGGAACTGCCTGCCTACCACCTGCCGACCGTCGGCAATGTTCTGCGCTCGATGTGGGAGCGCGCGTGGTCGTTTATCAAAAAAGCGGGTACAGTTATTTTGCTCTCTTCGATTATTTTGTGGTTCTTGCAGGGCTTCGGCACGGAAAACGGTTCGTTCGGTATGGTCGAGGATATGAACAACTCCATTCTTGCGGTCATCGGCAGTGCGGTTGCGTGGATTTTCGCGCCCTTGGGCTTCGGCAACTGGCAGAGCGCCGTGGCGACAGTCACAGGTCTGATTGCCAAAGAAAATGTAGTCGGCACGTTCGGCGTGCTGTTCGGCGGCTTCGACGAGGTCGCGGAAAACGGCTGGCAGATTTGGAGCAATATGCGCGCGGTCTTCTCCCCGCTTGCGGCTTACTCTTTCTTGGCATTCAACCTGCTTTGCGCGCCGTGCTTTGCGGCGATGGGCGCGATTCGCCGCGAAATGCACAACGACAAATGGACGGCGTTTGCCATAGGCTACCAATGTCTGTTTGCCTATGCGGTCAGCTTGGTCATTTATCAGCTCGGTATGCTCTTCACAGGTGCAGGCAATGTATTCGGCACAGTTGCCGCATTCCTGATTGTCGCGTTCTTCATCTTTATGCTGGTTCGTCCCGAAAAGAAAAAATCCGCTTTGCAAAAATAATAAGGAGACCTTTTTATGCTTGCCTTTCTGCAAAATAATCTTGCAAATATTCTAATCATTCTCGCGCTTGCGGCGGTTGTGCTTTGGATTGTGCTTTCGATGCGGAAGAATAAAAAGAAGGGTAAAACCGCCTGCGGCTGTGGATGTTCGAATTGCCCGATGTCGGGTGAATGCCACAGTGCGAAAAAATAATCTCAACAATCAGTACCTATACGATATGCCGTAGGTATTCGATACAATTTCCCCCTTGAAAAAGACACACTCCGTTCGTTTGACGGAGCGTGTCTTTTGTTTTTCTATATAGGGAGAAATGCATTGGAAGATTGACTTCGCGAAATGCAAAGGTGATTCAACCGTAATACGAATACGGTTCGTGTTCGCGTTCGCACATATAGGGGCGTTTTTGCAGTCCCTGTTCCTCTGCGGAGCGGATTGCCCATTTCGTAAGCTCAGGCACATCGTCGTGTTTGAGGGCATCGGCAATCTCCATCCAAAGAATTTCACTGTTTTCTTTGTCGCAGGGGTGTGCATCGCCCGAAACATATTCCGCGCGGAATATCAAATACCAGTCTTTTGCATTTGTCCGCACGCCGACAAGCCCTGTCGGACGCACCAAAACGCCGGTTTCTTCCTGTGTTTCGCGTACAACGGCGTCCTCCACCGATTCACCGATATTCATATAGCCGCCCGGCAAAATCAAATACCCCTTGCCGTCCCCGTAGGTATGCCGCCCCAAAAGCACCTTGCCGTCACGAATGACAACAGCGGCAACGGATTTTCCCCAGTCTGTATTTTCTGATTTCATAACGGTATTGCAAACCTCTGCTTTCCACGATAATTACAGCCATTGTATAAAGGCAGTCTTATCACTGCTGTTGTAGCCTGCGCGCTTGTAAAACCGCAAGGTTTCTGCATCCTTTGCGCCTGTCAACAGCATCATTTTATAGCAATGATTTTCTTCGGCAATCTGTTTAGCCTTTTCTAAAACAGCCGTTGCGTAGCCGCGGTTTCTGTAATCCTTAAGCTGAGGATAGCCGAACCCGATATGGTTTAAAATGCCCTATTTTCGCCGAACCTGCGTTAAAAATCGATGGCATACGGCAGTATGCCATCAATTTTGTGCCTTGTTTCATCAAAAATATGTCTATTTTAAACTGCGAAGCACCGAAAACGCAGGAGTTGTGGATGAATTTTTGCGTTTAAGACGGTTGGAAGGCTTGAGCCTTCCAACGGTGAAAACGTGAAAATTCGCCGCAAGAACAAGTTTTCGGCATATTGTGTTCGACTATCCTCAGCTTATGCGTCACCACATTTTCTATAAACGCATAGGGACGCACACCGCGCGTCAAATTCGGAATAATCACGCATACACAGGAAGATACCAGCTGACCGTTTTCTTCCGCGACAAAAATGTGATGGTTCCTGTCCTCTGTAATTGTTTGCCAAGTCGCCCTGAGATATTCCGTATTTTCGGGAATTTCGGTTTCGTGCAGATGCAAATACAATTCCAAGAGTGCGTTTAATTCGTTTGCGTGAATTTCACGGACGGTCATGGATACATCCCCTTTTCAATCGATCTATATACAAAAGCAGGGGCGAACTGTAAAGCCTCCCTTGTTAAAGGGAAGATTCCCCCACAGTGTGGGGGAAATGTCCGTGAAAGCGGACAAAGGGGGACCGCCGCCGTCAGCGGGGGGGACCGCATAGCGGTGGAGGGATTCATCGCCCGCAGAACGGACAGCCACAAGGGCTGTCCCTACGATGTGTAAAACGGCACACTGACTCCGTAGGGGCGATTCACGAATCGCCCGAGCGGGGTTGGATTTTGCACAAACCCAACGGCGGGCGTGGAAGCCCGCCACTACACGCGCAGAATGACATTACAATGTCAACTGCTCACCTGCATCCTCCGCAGAAAGCAGTGCGCCTGCGGCGGGAAGCGTTCGGGTGCGGTAACGTGCGGGCTTTGCAAATTCACCGTCTTTGTAAGCGCGCACTGCCGCGACCCTGTGTCCCTTTTTGAGCGTCATCACCGATACGCCCTGTGTGTCCTTTGTCGTTTTCGGTGTGATTGCGCCTGTATTCAACAGCAAAATCCGTCCGGCGGTGGACTGCACCACCAATTCGCAGTCCTCGGCAATTTGATACATCGCCGCCAAAGGGAATTTCTCGCAATACGCTTTAATCAGCTTCTTGCGGTTCGTCTTGGTCTCGTAAGCGGACAAATCGACCTTTGCCACTTTTCCGTTTTCAAAGAAGAAGAGCATATAGCCCTTGTAATCGGTCGTTACTGCCATATAGATTGCGGATTCGCCCGCATCCATATGCAGTTTGGACGCAACAAAGTCGCCTAAAACGCTTGCTTTGGTATCGTCAAAGTCCGCCGCCTTTGCCTTATAAACCTGACAGCGGTCGGTAAAGAACAGCAAATCGGTGTTGTTGGTCGCTTCAAACGTTTGCGTAATGCTGTCTCCCTCTTTGAGCTTCTGCTCGCCGCTCATGCGCAGAGACTGCGGAGTGATTTTTTTGAAATATCCCTCTTTGGTGAAAAATAAATGCACGGGATAATCGGGGATTTCCTCGACTTCCGCCTCCTCTTCCTCGACAGCGGCATAAATAATTTCGGTACGGCGGGGTTTATTGTATTTTTCGACCACCGTTTCCAATTCTTCCACGATAATCTTTTTAATGCGCGCTTTGCTCGAAAGGATATCCTCCATATCTTCGATATTTTTGCGCAGTTCTTCGATATCCTTGGTACGTTTCAGGATATATTCGCGGTTCAAATGGCGCAGCTTGATTTCCGCAACGTATTCCGCCTGGATTTTGTCAATGCCGAAGCCAATCATTAAGTTCGGCACGACTTCGGATTCTTCCTCGGTGGAGCGGATGATACGAATGGCTTTGTCAATATCGAGAAGAATCTTCTGCAAGCCCTCTAACAGGTGCAAGCGATCCTTTGCCTTAGACAAATCAAAATACACGCGGCGGCTGACGCATTCCATACGGAACGCAATCCACTCAAGAAGCAAATCGCGCACGCCCAAAACGCGCGGAACACCTGCAATCAATACGTTAAAGTTGCAGGCGAAAGAATCCTCCAGCGGTGTGGATTTAAACAGCTTACGCATCAGCTTTTCAGGGTCTGTACCACGCTTTAAATCGATGGTAATTTTTAAGCCTTTTTTATCGGTTTCATCGCGGACGTCCGCAATTTCGCGCGCCGCGCCGCTTTTCACTTTTTCAATAATTTTATCAATAATGGCTTCTGCGGTTGTGGTCGGGGGGATTTCAGTAATATCAATACAGTTGTTGGATTTATCGTAAGCGTATTTGGAACGCACCTTAAAGCTGCCGCGACCTGTACGGAAGATGTCGCGCATCTGTGCATCATCATATACAATCTGTCCGCCGCCGATAAAATCAGGCGCTTTGACCGCTTCGTTGATGTCATAGTCGGGATTTTTGATTAACCCCACCGTCGCGTCGCAAATTTCCTTTAAATTAAAGGAGCAAATCGACGACGCCATACCGACGGCGATACCTGTATTCGCATTAACGAGCACGGACGGAAAAGTCACAGGGAAGAGCGTCGGCTCTTTCATGGTGTTGTCGTAGTTGTCCACAAAATCGACGGTATCCTTGTCAATATCGGCAAACAGCTCGGCGGCAATCGGCTCTAATTTCGCCTCGGTATAACGGGAAGCCGCATACTGCATATTCCGCGAATACGCCTTGCCGAAGTTGCCTTTTGACAGGACATACGGATATAAAAGCGCCTCGTTGCCGCGCGACAGACGCACCATGGTTTCGTAAATCGTCGCATCGCCGTGCGGATTCAACTGCATCGTGCGCCCGACGATATTCGCGGACTTAATCGTCGAACCGTTTAACAGCCCCATTTTATACATCGTATAGAGCAATTTTCTGTGCGAGGGCTTAAAGCCGTCGATTTCGGGAATCGCACGCGACATAATCACACTCATCGCATAGGGCATATAGTTGGTTTCAAGCGTCTCCGTAATGAATTGCTCGACAACCTCACCCGCGCCTAAAATGTGTGCGTTCGGTTGCAATTCTTCCTCGTGTGTTTCTTTTTTCTTCGGTTTTCTGGGCATTGGATTTTACTCCTTGTTCGGTAGTAGGGAACGACCTTAGTGTCGTTCCGTGGGGCTTCTGCAGATTTTTGCGGGCGCTTCATGAAGCGCCCCTACGTAGAGTGTGCACCATCATTGGATTTGTATGAAATCCAACCTTGCTCGGGCGGGCATGGAAACCCGCCCCTACGGGGATGTTTTCTCTCCCTCCGTCACACACTTTGTGTGTGCCAGCTCCCTCGGGGAGGGAGCGTTATAAGGATTTTTGATTTTAGCGCCCCTACGGATTGCGTATCACAGAAAATTGTGCCTTATGTTACGACACATCCGTCAAATCGAGGTACAGATACCCGTTTTCGGCAATGTGGTCTTTGCGTCCCTGCAAATTGTCGCCCAAAAGCAAATCAAATTTGTCGGCAACCGCTTCGGGGGAATAGTCGGGCTCGACCTTAATCAAACGGCGGGTTTTCGGGTTCATCGTAGTCAACCACATCATATCCGCTTCGTTTTCACCAAGACCCTTGGAGCGCTGAATCGTGAACTTTCGGTCGCCGATTTGGGCGAGCGCCTCCTGCTTTTCCTTTTCGGTGTAGCAGAACCACGTTTCGTCTTTTGTGTTAATCTCATAAAGCGGGGACTCGGCAATATACACCTTGCCCTCACGGATGAGCGTCGGCATCAGGCGGTAAATCATGGTCAAAATCAGCGTGCGAATTTGGAAGCCGTCCACGTCGGCGTCGGTACAAATAATAACCTTGCTCCAGCGCAGATTGTCGAGATTAAAGGACGAAAGCTCCTTGCTCGCCTTGCCCGTCACTTCCACGCCGCAGCCGAGTACTTTAATTAAATCGGTAATGATTTCACTTTTGAAAATTTTATTGTATTCCGCTTTTAAGCAGTTGAGAATTTTACCGCGCACAGGGATAATCGCCTGGAATGCCGAATCTCGCGCTTGCTTACACGCGCCGAGTGCCGAATCGCCCTCCACAATGAAAATCTCACGTTCGTTTACGTCTTTCGAGCGGCAGTCCACGAATTTTTCCACGCGGTTCGAAAGGTCATTGCCGCTTTGCAGTGTCTTTTTGATGTTTAATCGGGTGGTTTCCGCTTTGATGCGCGAGCGCATATTGATAAGCACCTGATTGGCAACCTTTTCACCGTCCAGCGGATTTTCTAAGAAATAGACTTCTAACTGATGGCGGAAAAACTCCGTCATTGCCTCTTGAATGAATTTATTGGTAATCGCTTTTTTGGTCTGATTCTCATAAGAGGTTTGCGTGGAGAATGAGGACACAACCAGCACCAAGCAATCCTCAATATCCTGAAAATTCACCTTGCTGTCGGTTTTTAAATATTTGCCGTTCGCTTTTAAATACGCATCAATCTGCGACACAAACGCACTGCGCACCGCCTTTTCGGGTGCGCCGCCGTGCTCTAAGAAGCTGGAATTGTGATAATATTCCTTTAGCTGTTTTTTATTCGAGAAGCACAGTGCCGCGTTAATTTTCACCTTATATTCGGGCTTGTCCGCACGGTCACGTCCCTTGCGCTCCGTCTGCCAAAACTGCACGTCAGACAGGGTCTCGGTGCCACCGACAAACTCCTTTACATAATCCGTAATACCGTTTTCATAGATATATTCGTAGGTGTCAAAGGTATTGGCGGTAACTTGGTCTTTCAGAATAAACCGCACACCCTCATTTACGACGGACTGACGGCGGATGGTTTCCTGATAATATTCCAACGGAATATCAATATCGGTAAATACCTTTAAGTCGGGCTTCCAGCGAATCCGCGACCCGGTATCTTTCTTATTGTAAGGCTCACGCTGTAATTCCCCGTCGGGATTGCCCTCTTTAAAGCGCATCACATAGCGCGTACCGTTTTTGTGGATTTCCGCTTCCATATATTCTGAGGCATACTGCGTGGAACAAAGACCCAAGCCGTTCAGACCTAAAGAGTACTCGTAGCTGCCGCCGTCGTTGGTATTGTATTTGCCGCCCGCGTACATTTCGCAGAAAACCAGCTCCCAGTTATATCTCTGCTCGTTTTCGTTGAAATCCATCGGGATGCCGCGCCCAAAGTCCTGCACCTCAATGGATTTGTCTAAGTACCGCGTGACAATAATTTTGTCGCCGTGCCCTTCGCGCGCTTCGTCAATGGAGTTTGAGAGAATCTCAAACACCGCGTGCTGACAGCCGTCAATTCCGTCCGAACCGAAAATGACAGCGGGACGTTTGCGGACACGGTCCGCGCCCTTTAACTGTGATATGCTTTCTTCGGTATACGCCGCTTTTTTAGCCATTGCTTCAATGCATCCTTTTTTAGAAATTCAAAACTGCAAAATTTTACCGCTATATATTTTACACGATATATAGCGGTTTCGTCAAGGTTATTCAATTTATTTTGTGTTTTCTTCCGTTTCGCCGACATACATAAACCGTTTCTGCTTCACACCGTCCCGTTCCACGGTTTCATTCCACATCGAAAGCGGACGTACCCACACACCGCCGTCGCCGTACAATGCACGGTACACAACCATCGGTTCGAGCGTTTCACTGTGCGTTGCAACAGCGAGCACCTCGTATTCGTTCCCCTTAAAATGCCGATATACACCCAGCTTTATTGCGTCGCTCATTTCGGTTTCCGCTCCAATTTTCGCTTGTTGCCGTGCTCATCTACAAGATAGGTGTTGTCGAGCTGTGCACGCAGTCCGCGTTTAAAGGACTCCACATACTCACGGCGAAGCTGTGCCTGCTCCGTTTTCTCCGCCTCGGTCAAGCCCTCGGGCGTTTTCGATTTCTTCGCCAATGCATTGATTCTGTCCACTTTTGCCTGTTCCATTCTGATTTTCACTCCTATTCAACTGCAATTAGTATACCCGATTTCTTTTTTGTTGTAAATAGGCAAGGTTTTGTGGTAGAATATTTATATATTCACACGAAAGAGGAACGCAGAATGCCCGAACTGAAAGCCCCCGAACAAGTAAAAACCGCCTTGCGCCTGCTGGAACACAGCGGGTTTGAAGCGTACGCGGTAGGCGGCTGTGTGCGGGACAGTCTGTTGGGGCACGCACCTGACGACTGGGACATTACGACCTCTGCCCGCCCCGAGGAAACTGAAGCTGTATTTCGGGAATACCGCCTGATTGAAACGGGCTTACAGCACGGCACCGTCACCGTGATTTTGGACGGTATGCCGTTGGAAATTACAACCTTTCGGGTGGACGGTGATTATTTAGATGCACGCCATCCCGAAAGCGTGACCTTTACGCGCACCCTGCGCGACGACCTCGCGCGGCGCGATTTCACGGTCAACACGCTTTGCTGGAACGAAAAAGACGGTATCGTCGATTTATTCGGCGGCACGGCAGATTTACAGAATAAAATTCTGCGCGCGGTCGGTGCACCCGACAAGCGGTTTCAGGAGGACGCCCTGCGGATTCTGCGCGGGATACGGTTTGCCGCTGTACTCGGCTTTACGTTAGAGGAAGAAACCGCAACCAGTATTTTGAGAAACAGAGCGCTTTTGTCCGCCGTTGCTAAAGAGCGCATCCGTACAGAATTCGGGAAACTCCTCTGCGGGCAGAATGCCGCATCGGTTTTAGAGCGGTTTCACGAGGTGATTGAGGTTTTCATTCCCGAGCTGTGCCCGTTGGTCAGCTGTCCGCAAAATACAAAATACCACTGTTTTGATGTGTTTCATCATACGCTCGCGGCACTCCGAAATATTCCGCCTTTGGAAATTCCGCGGCTTTGTATGTTTTTTCATGACTTCGGCAAGCCCGCCTGTCGGCGTACCGATTCTAACGGCACAGACCATTTCAAGGGGCACGAGCAAAAAAGCGCGGAGCTTGCCGAACCGATTCTGCGACGGCTTCGGTATGACAATCATACTGTGAAAACCGTAACCGAACGGATTCGGATTCACGACACCAAATCCGCTGTTACCAAGGTACAGGCAAAAAAACTGCTTTGTAAAATCGGCGTCGAAAACTACCGTGCGCTTATGGAAATCAAACGTGCGGACTGCCGCGGCAAAGCCGACCCGCACGCCATAGACGAAAAGCTTCAAAAAATGGACGCACTGCTCACGGAAATTCTCACAAATGATGAATGCTTTTCCTTAAAACAGCTTGCCGTCAACGGCAATGATTTGAAAGACATCGGTATGACGGACGGAAAAAACATTCATGACACGTTGGAGAGCTTACTCCTCGCGGTTATTGAGGAACAATATCCGAATGAAAAAACAATTCTGTTAAAGCTTGCAAAACAACGGTTGCACTGCGCGCACAGGCACATACAAAATCATTTGGAAATACAATCATGACCGCCTGCTTAGCAGGTGGCCGTCTGTTTCATATTTCCTTACCAAACCGTCTAAAGACAAAATACAACCCAAGGGGTGTGTTTGTACCGCCCCTTGGGTTTTCTTACATATACACTTTTACAATCACCCCTGTGCCAACAGGTCGAGATTCTCTTCCATCAAATCAAAGAACCGTTCCACAATTCTTCGGTCTTCGTCATTACCGCGCACACACATGGAAAGCGTGACCACATTGCGAAGCGTAGTTGCGCTCAACAGCACAAACGGCTTATACTTTACCGCACCTGTCATAAAGCCGTCTGTTGGCTCGTGTCCGCAAAGTGCCAGCTTATCTACCTCTAAAATACCGATATTACTCATGGCAAGCAACGGATTGGAGTAGCCGATTTTAATAATTTCCTCACTCGCCGCATGCGGCAGAATGTTATAGCCCAGCTTTAAAAGCGGCAGACCGTAAAGCCCCATGAATTTGTCCTGCTTGAATTGATTGGAACTGTGCACCACGTATTTCAGCGTCTCAAAAATATCCTGTCCGCGTTCGGGAATGTTACACTGCATCCATGCGGTATGATTGGTCAGCCCCTCGTCGCTGACGTCCTTTAAATGGCGGCGCAAATCAATCGCACAGGCAATGGTTACACTGTCATATGCATTATAGTTCGCAAGCGCATACAGACTGTAAAAATAGGCGGTCAACAGCATATCGTTCACAGTTGCACCGTGCTTTTTACCTACAGCTTTCACCTGCGCCAGCTTTTCGGCACTGATTTTTCGGCGCGCGATAAAGGAGCGGTCACGGATGCTGTCGGGTGTCAACGGGAATTTATGGTCGTCCTTCGAGCAAACATTCTTATAAAGATTACGTGCCATGCGCTGTTCGGTTTTGGAAAAATCGTTATACACCTGGTCATAAGAACGAGACCCCTCGCGCAAATCCACAGGACTGATGCCGCGTTCGGCATAATCGTTGTAATTCTTGCAGAACGCCTTGAGGAAATACTTAAAATCGCCGCCGTCCATGCACATATGATTTTCAATAATACACAGCGTGGTTTTTCCGTCGTGGAAAAATACGGCAACCTTCATTTGAATATCACTGTCGGGGGAAATTCCCTGTGTTAAGAAGTCGTCAACCGCCCGTTCCAAATCCGCAGGATGGGAAACCGACAATACATCGTCAATACGGTAAGGCTTGACAATCCAATACGGACTGATGTGATTATCTTTAAAACTCGAATGGAGTACGGGCGCTTTTTCAAAAAAGCAAATCAGCACGGTTTTGAGTATATCAATATCCAACTCAAAATCATAGTGCAGTTCCACATGCACCATGCGGTCGTTGTAGTCACGGAACAAATAATGCATTTTGTCCCACAGTTCGGCATTTAATTTTCGTTCCACGCTGCATCCACCTCCGGTTTATATTTATATTTTTTATTGCTCATCATTTTACCGAACACGATAAATAAATCAATCAAAACAGCAAGCGGCATCAAAAGCCAGCCCGGATGCCACGGAATGATGCCGAGTGCGCCGAGGAATACATACAGCATCGGCATAGCGGCAGGAATGTACACAAGATAATTGATGATGCGCAGTTTCTGCTTGGTTACCGTGGCATAAATTGCGTCCGCCGCATAAATCATGGTTACGCCGAATGGGTAAATCAGCCAGCTGTGCGGCAGGTGCAGTACCGCCATTGCAATTAGAAAAAGCACCGTGGTTCCGCACATCACGCTAATCCCCAACAGCACACGTGCAATCGGGTGAAAAATGCGGCGCATTCCCGACAGTCTGCGGATAAACACGCTCAAAATAAACACGACCCATGTAAGGATACCGTCCACCATAATCACCCATGTAGCGTCCCAAGCATCGGTTAAGAAGCTGACCGCCAAATAAACAATCAACAGCAGAAATATCATTGCCACAGAACCGAAAATCATAAATTTATTTAAAAATTTCTCATACCGTTTGGCACGTTCTTCGTCGTAGAATTTTTTGTAATTCTCTTTTAAGCGCGGGAATTCACTGATAATCAAATCATTTAAAACCTGTTCGTCCCGAAGTCCCGCATGCGTGACCTCGTTGGCACGCTCCGTCATCCGTTCCAACACGAGACGTTTATAACGATACAGCGTACCGTCGTCTTCTACGCCCTGAAACGTATCTTCAATGTAGTCAATAAAGCTTTTCATCCGTACCTCCGTGAATGCTGAAAATTACAGACCAAGCTGTCTGTTTTCGGAATTCAGTATACCATGAATTTCCGAATTTGTCAGCAATTTTTTGTTTGCAAAATGGAAAAACTTTCCGAAACTTTCGGTTGCGCGGTAAAAAATCTACGGCGCAACAGAATAGGTCTCCCCTTGAATTTGTAAAACGGAATCGCTGTGCCATTGTATACAGAGCGTCGCCGCTTCGCCGAAACCGCCCCTGTAAATTTCCTGTGCAGACGGACGCACCTCGCAAACCGCGAAAAACAGCTTTTTGTTTCGGCGCACTGCAACCACCGTATCGCCGCCGAGCGCACCTTGGTCGCTTTCAATCACCTCTGCAACATATGTCCCCTGCGGCGAAACCGATGTTTGTATAACAGTATCTTCGCGCGCACCGATAGCTGTAAATATAAAAACACAGTAAATCGGTAAAACGACGACAGCCAAAAAGCAAAGCAACAAAGATATTGCCCGCACCCATGCGCTTTTCATACATTTCCAAAGTACCACAGTACAGCAAATTACACAGGCAACGCAAAACAGCAAAACCGTCCGCGCATAGCTTTCAAAAATGAAAATGCACCCGTTTACAGCCGAGAACAGCAAAAGCAACAGGGAAAACAACCGTTCCGTTTTTGAAAGCACCGCCGTATATCGACAAAATAACACTGCCGCCACGCAAGATACCGCAAAGCGCAGAGCGGAAAATACAGTCGGATACACAAGCGTTACTTCGTACTGCGGCAAAGCAAAGCATACCGCAAACAAAAGGAACAACAGCAGTTCCGCAGCGAACAGGATATTCAGAATATACCGCAAGACTTTTGACATCCTGTTCCCCTCCTATACGTCTGTCAGCTCCGAATCCGTTTTTTTGCACGCAGATAAAAATTTCTTCTCTTTTTCCGTCAAATCGGCATGCTCCAACAAATCGGGACGGCGTTTAAAAGTACGAAGCAAAGACTGCTCCCGCCGCCATTTTTCAATATTGGCGTGATGCCCCGACAAAAGCACATCGGGCACGGCGCGGTTATGCCACACAGGCGGACGGGTATACTGCGGATATTCCAAAAGAGAATTGTAGTGGCTTTCCATTTCTTTTGCTTCATCATTGGGCAAAACACCGTCACACATACGGCAAATCGCGTCGGTCAGCACCAAAGCGGGCAGTTCGCCGCCCGTCAGCACGTAATCCCCGACAGAAATTTCTTCATCGACGATTTCTTCCAGCACACGCTCGTCCACGCCCTCATAATGCCCGCACAAAAGCACCAGCCGCGGCAGTTTGGAAAGAGCCTTTACCTTTTCCTGCGTCAGCGTCTGCCCCTGCGGGGACAGATAAATCAGATGCGGTTTGTCTTCGCCTTCCGTATATAAAGAACGGTAGCAGTCATAAATGGGCTGTGTCTGCATCAGCATGCCCATACCGCCGCCGTAAGGTGCATCGTCCACGCGATTATGCTTGTCCTCTGTAAAGTCACGGATGTTCACCGTCCGCAAATCCACAAAGCCGCGCTCCCGCGCCCTGCCGAGAATGCTCTCAGACAGAACTGTTTCGCACATTTCGGGAAACAGCGTCATTATATCAATCCGCATCACGCACCACGCTTTCTTTTCCGTCAAACAAGCCCTGTATCGGATGAATCAAAACCACGCCTGCATCTACATCGGTTTTCGCAATCACGCTCGGTACGGCAGGCATCAGCGTTTCCTTGCCGTCCGCACCCTTGACCACCCAAATGTCATTTGCACCCGCACCGGGTATAACATCGGACAGCATACCGTAGCTTTGGGAAGTGTCCGCATCTATGACTTTACAGCCGATAAGGTCCTGTACAAAAAAAGTTCCCTCCGCAAGCGGTGCGTCCTGTCGGTTCATATATAAAATTTTACCGCGCAGAGCTTCGGCTTTTTCCATGGAATCCACCGTTTCAAACACGCCGAGCACCACGTTTTTATGCGGACGCAAACGGGAAGCCTTCAGCAGTTGTTTGCCTTCCGCATCCAAATATAAAACGGAAAAACCGCAAAGAAATTCTGCACTGTCGCACCACGGCTGAATTTTCACTTCGCCGCGCACGCCGTGCGTTCCCACAATTTTTCCGATTTCCAAATAAGGCTTTTTCATAAATACCAATTTCTCCAAAAACAACAGCGCACAGAAATTCTGCGCGCTGTGTTTGTATCATTCATCAGTCGATTTCGACCTGCACGCGGACGCCGTCTTTGGTGGCACGTGCTTTCATCACGGTACGGATAGCTTTGGCAATTCTGCCCTGCTTACCGATGACGCGCCCCATATCGCTTTCTGCAACATGCAAATGATAAACGGCATTGCCTCTTTCATCTGCCTCGTCCACAGTAACGCTTACAGCGTCGGGTTCATCTACAAGTCCCATTGCGATGGTTTTCAGAAGCTCTTCCAAAATAAAAGCCCTCCTGATTATTTAATCGCGCCGCACTGCTTGAGAAGCGCTTTTGCCGTATCGGTCGGCTGTGCGCCGTTTTTAATCCACTGCTGTGCTTTTTCAACATCGATGTTGATTGCCGCGGGATTCTTCATCGGGTCATAAGTACCGATTTCCTCAATGAATTTGCCGTCGCGCGGAGATTTGGAATCCGCCACAACTACACGATAGAACGGTGCTCTTTTTGCGCCCATGCGGCGCAGTCTGATTTTTACTGCCATTTGATTTTCCTCCAAAAATTATAAATAAACAAATTTATACCAAACAATAGGGTCAACCTATGTGTCGGATTTACATACCGAATCCGCCGAACCCGCCCATGCCCATACGGCTCATGCGGCGGCGCGCGCCCTTAGAATTGAACTGCTTAAACATTTTCAGCATTTGCTTATGCTGTGCAAGCAGTTTATTGACATCCTCCACCTGCATACCGCAGCCTGCGGCGATGCGGCGCTTGCGCGACGGATTGATGATTTCGGGCTTTGCACGCTCTTCGGGTGTCATGGAGCGGATGATTGCCTGCACGCGGTCAAACTGCCGTTCGTCAATATCGACATCCTTAAGCTTATTACCGATGCCCGGCAGCATCGCCAAAATGTCCTTCATGGAGCCCATTTTGCGCACCTGCTGTAACTGGTCAAGCAAATCGTTCAAATCAAATTTATTTTTGCGAAGCTTCTTTTCAAGCTCCTGCGCCTTTTTCTCGTCGAGCGCGGTTTCCGCTTTTTCAATCAGCGACAGCACATCGCCCATGCCGAGAATTCGCGATGCCATACGGTCAGGGTAAAAATAATCAAGTTCATCCAGCTTTTCACCCATACCGACGAATTTAATCGGCTTGCCTGTAACGGCTCTTGCGGAAAGCGCCGCACCGCCGCGGGTGTCGCCGTCCATTTTGGTCAGCACCAAGCCGTCAATACCCAGCGCTTCGTCAAACGAGGTTGCTACCGTTACGGCATCCTGACCGGTCATTGCATCTACAACCAACAGAATCTCATGCGGATGCACGGCTGATTTAATATTTTTCAGCTCCTGCATCAGGGTCTCGTCGATATGCAAACGGCCTGCCGTATCTAAAAACACATAGTCATAGCCGTGGTCTTTGGCAAGCTTAACGGCCTCACGCGCAATCTCAACAGGGTCAATCTGCCCCTTTTCAAATACAGGTACATCCACCTGCGCGCCGACCACCTGCAACTGCTTAATTGCCGCGGGGCGGTATACGTCGCACGCAACAAGCAACGGACGATGTCCCTCTTTTTTGAGTTTCAAGGCAATTTTTGCACAGTGCGTAGTTTTACCCGAGCCCTGCAAACCGCACATCATCACGATTGTGGGCGGATGCGAGGCGCTTGCCAATCGGCTGCCTGTACCGCCCATAAGCGCGGTCAGTTCCTCATTGACAATTTTGATAACCATTTGCGCGGGGGTCAGACTTTCCATGACCTGCGCGCCGATGGCACGCTCGGTCACCTTGTTGGTAAAATCTTTTGCGACTTTATAGTTGACGTCCGCTTCCAAAAGTGCCAAACGTACCTCGCGCATGGCTTCCTTTACGTCACCTTCATTCAAACTGCCCTTTTGGCGCAGCCGTTTGAATGCGGACTCTAATTTGTCGGATAATCCTTCAAATGCCATATGTCAGTTCCTCTATTCAATCACATCTAACGCCAGGGATTTGATGCGAACCGTGGTCTCGTTGATTTCACGGGAAAGACCGTGGTCAAGGTTGTAGGCGTTAATGGACTCGGCACACGCAATAATTTGACGGAGATTTTCTTTAATGCCGTCCAATTTTGCGGCAAAGCCCAATTTGCTTTCCATTTCGTAAAGCAGGGTTTCGGCGCGTTTAATCGCGTCACGCACGCCTTGACGGGTAATCCCCTCGTTCTCGGCAATTTCCGAAAGCGAAAGGTCGTCATTATAATAATAACTGAGGAAATCCCGCTGTTTTTCTGTCAGCATTTCGCCGTAAAAATCCAGCAAAATGGTAATTTCAACATTGTTCGCCATGGCTCTCCCTTTCCTTTCCGAACAAAAGCCCTGTAAAGTCAAAGGCTTTACAGGGTGATATTATACTAAATAAATATAAGGTTGTCAAGCAGAAATTTGATGAAACGTCTGCGTTTGTTACCAAACGATTACAGCATCTCTGTCTGTAGCATTCCGAATATCCTCGGAACCGACGTTTATACCGCCTGTATGCTTTTGGGTTTCCGAGGTACCCTCCGGCGTCGTATCCCCGCCGGACGGCTCACTCTGAGTAGCTTCCGCCTCATGTTCAGATTGTTCCTCTTTGACCTGCTCCGCGGTTTTGGTCATCAAATCCTCCAGCAATTCCATACTGCCGTCTTTCGAGGTGGTTACGGGAATTAAATCGCCGTAAACGTTGGTAATATATTTTTCGCCGTCCTCATTGGTTGTATATTCAACCGATGCAGACACACTGTCAGGATCCTTTTTATCTTTTTTATTGCAGGCAACCGTTAACAAAGTGATTGCCAACAAACAAACTGCGATAATAACTGACTTTTTTTGCATATGAAACTCCTCCGTAAAATCATTCTTTATTCGGAAAACCGACTGATTGTATTATACCATAAGCGAGAGGCGGGAAAAGTCGCCGAACGCTATGATACAATGTTCCCAGAAGCTCTTGAAATCTATGATTTCTTAGAGATTCGTGAGGTTATTATACCATAAGTGAGAGGCGGGAAAAGTCGCCG
>ERZ808028.1043-NODE-1043-length-18299-cov-6.889419_pt1 | contig 18299 bp, 18 predicted proteins | sample MGYA00380184_ERZ808028 | MGnify/ENA primary metagenome ERZ808028 (study PRJEB31490, sample SAMN06133397) | mouse gut metagenome | isolation source: J8_1 | host: mice | place: China: Chengdu | collected 2015-05 ...
AATCCGGCCTCTTGCCGTAAGGCAACTTTAAATAGGCCGGATTCGTTACTGTGAACACCATGGGTGTGAACAGTAACGTCTTATGGGCTATGAGAAAAATCATGAAATAAATATCTTGCTATTTGATCTGCCCTGTGTTATCCTGTTTTCAGAACATAACAGATTGGAGATGAAAGGATGAAGATGACTTCTTGCTAATTACAAGTGTAACTGCATAACAGGAGATGCGGGATGATATTCCGCCTTTTTGTTGTGCCGATAGCAGGAAAGTCGGATATCCCTTCATTTGGAAATAGTAACAGAAGCAATGCCTCTTTCGGAGTGGGTCATTGTGCGTATTTCTTGAGGCTGTAAGGAGACTTTCTTGCAGCTTTTTTCGTATCTTTTATAAAGTTTCCCGTTGAGGGAGACCATAGGAATCACATTGAGAATGAGAAAGCAGGATACGGATATACAGGAGGTGCGCATATATGGCAATGATAGATGTGGTAGATTTAAGCTTTTCATATGAGGGCAGTTTTGAGGAAGTGTTTAAAAATGTATCCTTTCGGATTGATACGGACTGGAAATTAGGGTTTGTGGGACGCAACGGGCGGGGCAAGACGACGTTTTTGAATCTTCTTTTAGGAAAATATAAGTACCAGGGCCGGATTTCATCCAGTACAGAATTCGCTTATTTTCCCTATGAGGTAAAGGAAAAAGATAGGATGACTCTTGAGCTTTTGGAGGAAATGAATCCCCAGTTTGAAGAATGGCAGTTATTTCGGGAGTTGAATCTTCTAAGTGTGGATGCAGAGGTCCTATACCGTCCATTTTACACATTAAGCTACGGAGAGCAGGAGAAGGTGCTGTTTGCAGCTCTTTTTCTTGGGGAAACCCGTTTCCTTTTAATCGACGAGCCGACCAACCATCTGGATGTGGAGGCGCGAAGGCAGATTGCACAATATTTGAATAAGAAGAAGGGCTTCATACTGGTTTCCCATGATCGGAATTTCCTGGATTCCTGTGTGGATCATATCCTGTCGATTAATAAGATGAATATTGAGGTGCAGAAGGGGAATTTCAGCTCATGGTATGCCAACAAAGAGGCGAAGGATCAGTTGGAGGCAGCACAGAATCAAAAGCTGGAGTCAGAAGTGAAGCGGCTTAAGCAGGCGGCAAAACAGTCCTCTGGATGGTCTGATCAGGTGGAGAAAAGTAAGAAGGGGCAGCGAGTGGCGGGGCTTCGTCCCGACAGGGGACATATCGGGCACAAGGCTGCGAAGATGATGAAGCGCGCCAAGGTATTAGAGAACCGCCAGCACCAGGCAATCGAGGAGAAAGCTAAGCTGCTTAAGAATATTGATACTATGGATGTTCTAAAGCTTTTCCCTCTTTCCTACCACGCGGATAAACTGGCGGAATTTAAGGATGTGTCAGTCTATTATGGTGAGAAGAAGGCGTGCTCAAACATCAGCTTTGAGATACGGCAGGGGGAGAGGGTCTGTCTTCGCGGGAAAAACGGATGTGGAAAGTCCAGTATTTTGAAGCTGCTGCTGGGAGAGGAGCTTGCATTTGAAGGAAATGTTCATGCTGGCCTGGGTCTTAAGATTTCTTATATTTCCCAGGACACCTCATATCTTAAGGGGAATCTAAGGGATATGGCCAGGGAGTATGGGTTTGAGGAAAGTCTGTTTAAGGCGGTGCTTCGAAAACTGGAGCTTAACAGAGAGCAGTTTGAAAAGGATGTAAGTCTTTATAGCGCGGGGCAGAAGAAGAAGGTGCTGCTTGCAAAGAGTCTGTGCGAGCAGGCCCATCTCTATGTGTGGGATGAACCGTTGAATTATATTGACGTGCTATCAAGAGTTCAGATTGAAGATTTGCTGCTGAAATGTTGTCCAACGCTTCTGTTTGTAGAGCATGACGCAGCCTTTCAAAAGAATGTGGCCACAAAGGTGATAGAGATGTAGGAATTAGGCCACGGATGCTTATGAGCAGGGTAAAGGGAATTCGTTCAACTTTAGAAGAGAAATGAAAGTGAGGAAGAAATATGAGAGTAGAGAAAAAGTTACAGGAAATGGGCCTAAAGCTTCCTGACATAGCGGAGCCGGCAGGCGTTTACGTCCTTGCAAGGCGGGTGGGGAATCTTCTCTACCTTGCAGGTCAGACAGCCCATATAAACGGTGTGGTTCAGGTCAGCGGCGTGGTGGGAAAAGATTTGACGGTTGAAGAAGGGCAGGAGGGGGCAAGGCTTAGCGCTTTGAATATCCTGTCAGTCTTGAAAGCAGAGCTGGGTGATTTGGATAAGGTAAGGCAGTTTGTGCAGATGATTGCCTATGTCCGCTGTACTGATGAGTTCGGAAGCTATACCGGTGTGGCAGACGGTGCGTCCATGCTGCTTCGGGAATTGTACGGCGAGGCGGGCCTGGCCGCAAGGATGACCATAGGGACCAATGAACTGCCAGGCGGCAGCGTTACAGAGATTATGACTGTGGTGGAAGTGGAGGATTAGTGGCTTAAAATGGAACAGATGACATTGTTTGACGACAGAGAGCAGACGGCGCCGCTGGCAAGCCGCTTAAGGCCGGCCACATTGGAGGAATTCGCAGGCCAGGCCCATCTGCTTGGAAAGGGAAGGATGCTTCGGCAGTTAATTGAACGGGATCAGATATCCTCTATGATCTTCTGGGGACCGCCGGGAGTTGGTAAGACGACGCTTGCGGGAATCATTGCGAGCCGCACCAATGCGGATTTCATTAATTTCAGCGCAGTTACCAGTGGAATCAAAGAGATAAAGGAAGTGATGAACCAGGCAGAAAAAAGCCGCAGGATGGGGATTCGCACCGTTCTGTTTGTAGATGAGATTCACAGGTTTAATAAGGCACAGCAGGACGCCTTCCTGCCTTTTGTGGAGAAGGGGAGTATCGTTCTGATTGGCGCCACGACGGAGAATCCGTCGTTCGAGGTCAATGCTGCTCTTTTGTCCAGATGTCGGGTGTTTGTCTTAAAGGCGCTTGGGGAGGAGGACATAAAGAAGGTTCTCTACCATGCGCTTAAAAGCCCTAAGGGATTCGGCCCACAGAAGGTTCAGATTACAGAACGGCAGGTGGAGGCGATTGCGGCGTTTGCCAACGGCGACGCCAGGACCGCCCTTAATACCCTTGAGATGGCAGTAACCAACGGAGAAATCAGCCCAGAGGGAATCCTTGTGCCGGATGCAGGGCTTGAACAGTGCATCAGTAAGAAGTCTCTGCTCTATGATAAGAACGGGGAGGAGCATTATAACCTTATCTCAGCCCTTCACAAGTCTATGCGCAACAGTGATCCGGATGCGGCAATCTACTGGATGTGCCGGATGTTAGAGGGAGGGGAGAATCCGCTGTATATTGCCAGAAGGCTGATCCGCTTCGCCAGCGAGGATGTGGGAATGGCGGACAGCCATGCACTTTCGGTGGCTGTGGCGGCGTATCAGGCATGTCATTTCCTTGGAATGCCTGAGTGTGACGTACACCTGACCCATGCCGTCGCCTATCTTGCAATGGCGCCTAAGTCTAACGCGCTGTATATGGCGTGCGAAATGTGTAAGGAGGATGTGAAGAAGCTGCGGGCTGAGCCGGTACCCCTCAAGCTTCGCAATGCGCCCACAAAATTGATGAAAGATTTGGAATATGGCAAGGGATATGAATATGCACACGATACAGAGGAAAAACTGACTCATATGATGTGTATGCCAGAGTCTTTAAGTCAGAGGGAGTATTATCATCCCACGGTACAGGGGGAGGAAAAGGAGATTGGGGAAAGATTAAAGAGGATTAAAGAGTGGAAGAAGTAAAGAGGTGCTTACATGGGAATGTTTTTGAATTCTAGGACTCCATATGAGGCATATAGAAGGGCTGCTTTGGCAAAATATTTTGTAGATAAATCAGAATTACTTGCAGAACTGATTCCTGCATTGGGGATGCCGGAACGTTTCTTCTGCATTACCAGACCGCGCCGCTTTGGGAAAAGCATCATGGCGAATATGGTGGGTGCTTTTTTCGGTAAGGCGGCAGAAGCGAATGAGGTATTTGAGAAACTAAAGATTGCGTCCAAGGAGGTCGGCAGGAAATTAAATGATGCAGGGTGTGGAGATTACAAGAATTATCTGAATCAGTATCATGTGGTCTATATTGATTTCAGTGTAGAGCCGCGGGATTGTCATTCATACAGGCAATATATAGACCGTATTCAGGATGGATTGAATCGTGATCTGGCAGAAGCTTATCCAGAGTACGGTATTGATTCAAGCTGTGCCTCATGGGATATATTGGCAGCGATATTTCAGAAAACAGGCGATAAGTTTATTTTTGTAATTGATGAATGGGATGCCTTGTTTCACTTGTCATATGTTACGGAAGAAGAAAAGCAGAGATATTTACGATTTTTACGCTCTCTGCTAAAGGGACAAGTATATGTAGAGTTGGCGTATATGACGGGGATTCTCCCTATTGCGAAATATTCGGACGGTTCTGAGATTAATATGTTTTTAGAATATAATATGGCGACATCAGAGCGTTTCAGCGAGTATTTTGGATTTTTGGCTTCAGAAGTGGATGAGATTTTTGCGGTTTATCAGAAAACAGTGAAAAATGTAAAGATTTTCCGTGAGGACTTGACGGGGTGGTATGACGGTTATCATACTGCGGCGGGCGGCAGAATCTATAATCCGCGCTCGATTGTATGCGCCCTGACGGACAATCAGCTCAGGAATTACTGGACGAGTTCGGGAACCTACGACTCTATATTTGGGTATATCAAGGATAATGTAGACGACGTGCAGGAGGATTTGGCACTTTTATTTGCGGGAGAGGCGATTTCGGCTGATATTCAGGAGTATGCTGCAACCTCCATGCAGCTTTCGACAAAGGATGAAATATATTCTGCTATGGTAGTTTATGGGCTGCTGACATATGACGACGGATGTGTATCTATACCGAACAGGGAGTTGATGGAGAGCTATGCCGCAATGATTCTTGAGTTAAAAGTGGACAGTACGCCGGAAGCGGCAATACAACAGATAAAGGATAAGAAATACTCGTTTCGTTTCAGCGGAAAAATTGGTGAGAAACCTAAATATACAGGAAGAATTCTTGCAGTTGGAATCAGCTACGGCAAGAAAACCAAAGAGCATGTCTGTAAGGTAGAGGAATTGTAAAGAAAAGGTAAGGATAAGTAATGGAGGAAAAGAATTCATTTGAAAAAATATATGACGTAATCCGCCAGATTCCTGAAGGGAAGGTGGCGTCCTACGGCCAGATTGCGGCGCTTGCGGGCAACCGCCGCTGGGCGCGGGTGGTGGGTTATGCCCTTCATGCGGCGCCCTGTAACAGCGACCTTCCCTGCCATCGGGTGGTGACGAAGGAGGGGAGGATGTCCTGCGCCTTTGGCAGCGGGAAATGCAACCGCCAGACAGAGCTTCTTAAGGCGGAAGGGGTAAAGTTTGTGGATGGGTGCGTGGATATGAAGGTATACCAATGGAATAAGACGGTTTTCTAAGCATATGAAAAGGCTGTCAGGAAACCATATTCCCAATTCAGTTATGTGAAAATGGTGTTTCCTGGCAGCCTGATAAGTTTATGCTACGGTATTACGAATATGGTGGTGGCCAGTGTTGCCAGTTCTGAATTCGCGTCTCCTGCGCTTAGCATAGAAGAAGCGTTAAAGGAGATCGTCATGGAGGTCTCCTCGCCAAAGGTAGGCGCAGCCGCATATTTCTCCATAGCTGCTACCAGTCCGGAGGAAACTTCATCAATCGAATAGTAAGTACCACCCTCGAATTCTGTATATGCGCTTTCTAAGCTGGTGTTGGGCGTGGTCTTGATTTCAACCGTGTAGCTGTATACTCCGGTTTCCTTCTTGGGGATACCAACCGTATATTGGCATTGCTTCATCATGGTTTTTAAGGCTTCCTGGTATCTGGAAACATAGGCTTCGCTTAAGTCCGCAGGCGGGTCGAAGACGTCGGCCTCGTACCACGCAAGGGCCTCCTCCTCGGTGCGGTCAGTATGCAGGGCAAAACGGGAAACTTCACCCTTGAAGGAAGCGTCTAAGTAAGCCTTTACAAAGTCGTAGCAGTCCAGGATATCGCAGACCTGATTGTAGGGCTCCATGACTCCGTATAGAGATTGTTCAAACAGGTTCTCAAGGCTTTCCGTGGAAATCTTATATGAATCCCCGTCCTGATATACGTTCAGTGTAGTGATGGTTTCATCTTCGCGGGCGGGAGAATTCTTAATCAGCTTGGTATCCTCCTCAAGGATGGAGGTAACTGCGCCAGTAAGCTCTGTGGTTTCTAAGAGAGCAATCTGTTCTATGTTGGCGGCCTCCACGGTGTTCTTAATGTTAATCGGAGTGTAGGTTACCTGGACGGAAAAAGTTCCGTCATTCATCTTCTTTGCCTTTGCCACCTCAAAGGTGATTGAGCTGAAGGAATCCTTCATGAATTCCAGATAAGGCTCCCGCAGTTCTTCCGGAAACTGCAGGACATAAGAATCGTTGCTCTCTGCAATCCCTTCATCCAGTATGGTGGCAAAGCTGTCAGAGCCATTTTCCTTGATGGAAGTAATCTGTCCTCCTACATATTCGTCTGCCTTATTGTCGCTGCAGCCTGTGAGCAAGGCAAAAGCAAATACGCAGGAGATAAGAAATGTACGTTTTCGCATGAAACTTGTCCCCCTGTTTTTTACTTACATTGTATCATTCTAAAAACATGGATTCAATAGAAAATACTACTGGAAAAAGAGAAGTATTTTATATATAATAGATTAACAAGTCAAAAATCATCGAAAAAGGAGATTTTGTATGAAAATGTTATCAATCGACAAGGAACTTAAAGGCAATTCATATCCTGGACGCGGGATTATTATTGGAAAGAGTCCAGACGGGAAAAGCGCGGTTACCGCTTATTTTATTATGGGGAGAAGCGTGAACAGCCGGAACCGTATCTTTGTGGAGGACGGGGAGGGAATCCGTACCCAGGCGTTTGATCCTGCCAAACTTACGGACCCAAGCCTGGTAATCTACGCGCCGGTGAGGGTGCTTGGGAATAAGACCATTGTGACGAATGGAGATCAGACAGATACCATTTACGAGGGAATGGACAGCCAGATGACTTTTGAGCAATCTCTTAGATGCCGTGAATTCGAGCCGGACGGGCCTAATTATACGCCCAGGATATCAGGGATTATGCACATCGAGAACGGAAATTATAATTATGCCATGTCGATTTTGAAAAGCAATCACGGAAGTCCCGAAAGCTGTAACCGCTATACGTTTGCCTATGAGAATCCGGCGGCGGGGGAAGGACATTTTATTCACACGTACCAGTGTGACGGCGACCCGCTTCCAAGCTTTGAGGGCGAGCCAAAGCTGATTGGGGTATTGGATGATATGGACGCGTTTACGGATATGCTGTGGGACAGCCTGAACGACGAGAACAAGGTGTCATTGTTTGTACGGTATATTGATATTGCCACGGGGAAATATAAGACAAGGATTGTGAATAAGAACCAGTAGGAGGATGAGACAGATGAGAGAATTGGAATTAAAATACGGCTGCAACCCGAATCAGAAACCATCGAAAATCTATATGGCAGATGGCAGAGACCTTCCCATCCAGGTATTGAACGGCAAGCCAGGGTATATTAATTTCCTGGATGCCTTCAATGGCTGGCAGTTGGTGAAGGAGTTAAAGCAGGCCACAGGACTTCCGGCGGCTACGTCCTTTAAGCATGTATCTCCGGCAGGGGCGGCGGTAGGGCTTCCTCTTACAGATACCCTTGCCAAGATTTATTGGGTGGACGATTTAGGAGAGCTTTCACCCCTTGCCTGTGCTTATGCAAGGGCCAGAGGCGCTGACCGGATGTCCTCTTTCGGGGATTTTATTTCTCTTTCGGATGTGTGCGACGCAGATACGGCGAAGTTGATTAAGAGAGAGGTGTCAGACGGTGTGATTGCCCCTGGGTACGAGGCCGAGGCTCTTGAGATTCTTAAGGCAAAGAAGAACGGGAACTATAATGTAATCCAGATTGACCCAGGTTATGTACCGGAGCCTTTAGAGCATAAGGATGTGTTTGGCATTACTTTTGAGCAGGGAAGGAATGAGCTTAAGATTGACGACGATTTCTTTGCCAATGTTGTGACCGACAACAAAGAGCTGACGGAAGAAGCTAAAAGGGATTTGGCGATTTCCATGATTACTCTGAAATATACTCAGTCTAACTCAGTCTGCTTTGTAAAGGATGGTCAGGCAATCGGAATCGGTGCGGGGCAGCAGTCCAGAATTCATTGTACACGCCTTGCGGGACAGAAGGCGGACAACTGGTGGCTGAGGCAGTCTCCACAGGTTATGGGACTCCCCTTTGTGGATTCTATCCGTCGGGCGGACAGGGATAATGCCATTGATTTGTATATTGGGGAGGATTACATGGATGTGCTCGCAGACGGCGCATGGCAGGAGATTTTCAAGGAGAAGCCTGCGGTATTCACCAGAGAGGCTAAGCGGGAGTGGTTAGACAAGCTTACAGAGGTTTCCCTTGGCTCGGATGCCTTCTTCCCCTTTGGAGATAATATTGAGCGCGCTCATAGAAGCGGTGTTATGTATATCGCTCAGCCAGGAGGGTCTGTGCGGGATGACAATGTGATTGAGACTTGTAATAAATATGGGATGGCGATGGCGTTTACGGGGCTTCGGCTGTTCCATCATTAGGATGTACCAATTTATTAGGACGGAGGGGCAGTCGGTATTGACTGTCCCTTTCGTATTGATTGGATATATGGAAAAAATTAAGGAGCCTGTACTTTAGCAAGCAAAGCTTCTTGTAATACCTGTGAAAAGTTAATATCCATCTCCAGTGCCGCATTATTGAGCCATGCCGGAATCGTAAGGGTTTTTCTGACAGATTTTTCAAAATGCTTTTTTGCATATGCTTTCACATCAACCGAAACCAGATTGACGAATGCCTCTAAAGGTTCAATTCCCAAATCTGTTGAAACGGCTGCCAAGTCGATAGAATTCATGGAGGATGGTTTGGGAATCGGCTCGCCGTCTTGTAAAAGCCAGTGGAGACGTCCTGCAAGACAGAAATAGTGGCAGTATATAAGTTATCTTATTATAATTATATGCAGATTATGCACATTTAACTTCAATTATTTATTTAAATTAGCAGTTGTATATTTCACCCAAACCTTATATAATAGTAAAGTATTTTGCGATAATTGTGCAAAAAAAACGGTAAATCAGGCAAATGATATGAAGGAGTTAATAACTATGGGTAAATATTTTGGAACAGACGGCTTCCGCGGCGAGGCTAATAAGGTTTTGACAGTAGAGCATGCGTTTAAGGTAGGGCGTTTTCTTGGCTGGTACTATGGGCAGGACCACAAGGCCAAGGTGGTAATCGGCAAGGATACGAGACGAAGCAGCTATATGTTTGAGTATGCGCTGGCAGCAGGAATTACTGCTTCAGGGGCGAACGCATACCTTCTCCATGTAACCACCACGCCCAGCGTTTCCTATGTGACCAGGACGGATGATTTTGACTGCGGCATTATGATTTCCGCAAGCCATAACCCGTTCTATGACAACGGTATTAAGATTATCAGCGGGAAAGGGCATAAGATTGAGGCAGAAGTCGAGGAGAAGATTGAGGCTTACATCGACGGGGAGACGGATGAGCTTCCTCTTGCCAAGAGAGAGGATATCGGGCTTACGGTGGACTATGCGGCAGGAAGAAACCGTTATATCGGTTATCTGATTTCCCTGGCGACCCGTTCCTTTAAGGATATGAGGGTTGGGCTTGACTGCTCTAACGGAAGCGCCTTTGCCATTGCAAAGAGCGTGTATGACGCTCTGGGCGCTAAGACTTATGTGATTAACTGTGAGCCGGACGGAACGAATATTAATAAGAATTGCGGCTCCACCCATATCGAGATTTTGCAGCAGTATGTGAAGGAGAAGAAGCTGGACGTTGGTTTTGCCTACGACGGCGACGCTGACAGGTGTATTGCCGTGGACGAGAACGGGAATGTGGTGGACGGCGATTTGATTCTATATATTTGCGGGAAATATATGAAGGAGTGCGGTCACTTAAACGGAGATACCATTGTAACCACTATTATGTCTAACTTAGGACTTTATAAAGCTTGCGACAAGGCGGGGCTTAAGTATGAAAAAACGGCTGTGGGAGACAAGTATGTGTATGAGAATATGGCTCGCAATAATTTCTCTCTTGGCGGAGAACAGTCAGGACACATTATTTTCAGCAAGCATGCCACTACGGGAGATGGAATTCTTACGTCTCTTATGGTGATGGAGGTAATACTTGAGAAGAAGATGACGCTTGGGAAGCTGGCTGAGCCTGTTAAGATTTATCCACAGTTATTGAAGAATGTTCGTGTGGCTGATAAGAAGACAGCAAGAGAGAATCCAGAGGTTACGAAGGCGGTTGACGAGGTTGCAAAAGCTTTGGGAGATGACGGCCGGATTCTGGTTAGGGAGAGTGGAACCGAGCCTGTCATCCGAGTGATGGTAGAGGCGGCCACAGACGAGCTGTGTGAGAAATATGTTGAGCAGGTGGTTGCCGTGATTAAGGCGGAAGGCTTGATGGTAGGCTAGAGGATTTTAGAATTAAAAAATGCAAGATACGGTATTTCCTGTGAATTGGATTCTGCCGTATCTTGTATTTTTATGCTTGCATTACGATATGCCCTTAGGCGTATTTTTTCCTAACCGTATATACCAGAAGAAAAAGGCTGCAAAAGAAAATGGCCAATATAATAACGTCGCTCCAGTATTTTAGACCAATCCGATATAGAAGAAAATAGAAGATTGGAAGACCAATCATAGAGAAACACATCCACAAACGCGCCAAATTTTTTCTTATCAATCTCAAGCACATTACCACCTCCGTACAAATAAATTTTAACCTAAAATCAGCTTTCATGCAATCGAACGTCAGTAGAATAGTGTGTTTTTGTCTAAACTACAAGTAGAGTGGCGGCCAAAGGCTTCTGGTTTTAGATAGAATGGAAACCCTTGCCAATGATTTCGCTAGTATTGGAAATCAGCAGGAATGCATCCGGCGAGTGTTCTTTTATGTAGTTTCGGAGGCGAACTGCCTCCATGCGGTTCATTACGGTGAAGATAATGTATTTGTCCTCGCCGCTGAACGCGCCCTTTGCCTGGACGATGGTTGCGCTTCTGTGCATCTCGTCTTTGATGAAGTTGCAAATAGGCTGCGGATTTTTGCAGACCACATTAAAATACTTTGAAAGGTTCAAACTTTCGATAAATCCGTCAATCATGAAGGAGCGCAGCGCCAGACCCAGGAAGGAATACAATCCTGTCTGGATATCGAATACGAAGAAGCCGGCAACCGTGATAAAAAGGTCTGTGACCAGCAGGGCATTTCCGATGTTGAAGCTGGTGTATTTCTTCATAATCATGGCGACCACGTCTGTTCCGCCGCTGGACGCCCCGATATTAAACAGAACGGCAGAGCCGATGGAGGGCAGCGCAATGGCGAATATCAGCTCTAAGAGGGGCTGATTGGTCAAGGGCTGGCTCATGGGACAGATGCGCTCAAGGCCCGATAAAGCGACTGACAGAAGGATACTGCTGTATGCGGTCTTTGCCGCAAATTTCTTTCCGAGAACAAAGAAGCCGATGACCAGCAGGACCATATTTGCCACAAAAGAAAAATCTCCCGCGGAAATAGAGCCAGACTTGGCGACTAATACGGCAAGACCTGTGATCCCTCCAAAGGTAAAATTGTTGGAGAATTTAAAAAAATAGATGCCAACCGCCATTACCAGTGTACTTAGAGTCAGATAGATAAAGTTCTTAAATTGTGATTTCATGATAAACCTCGACAAAAAATTCTTTTTATATCTCACCCGATTGTAACGCTGACATACAGAAAAGTCAATGGAATTATTGAATCTGCATTAGAATCAAAAAAGCGGCGCATAATATAGGAGGAAGGCAATACTATACCAGGAGGAAATGAGATGCATAAGTATTTACCAATTACGGATGTATACGCAAGAGAAATCCTAGATTCCCGTGGGAATCCGACTATAGAAGTAGAAGTGCTGGCCGCCGAAAAATATTTGGGGAGGGCAAGCGTCCCATCTGGCGCGTCTACCGGACAGTATGAGGCATTAGAGCTGCGAGACAAAGAGGAACGCTTTGGTGGTCTTGGAGTAGAGTTGGCGGCAGACCATGTGAATGCAAGGATTGCGCCTGCGGTCATTGGGGTAAATGTATTAGACCAGCCTTTGCTTGACCAGATTATGCTTAAGTTAGACGGTACGGAGAATAAATCAAATCTTGGGGCAAATGCAATGCTTGGCGTATCCATGGCGGCAGCGCGGGCGGCGGCGGCAGCCCTTAAGCTTCCGCTCTATTCGTACCTTGGCGGAGTCAATGCAAAACGCCTGCCGGTGCCCATGATGAATATCATGAACGGTGGGAAACACGCGGACAATACCATTGACGTGCAGGAGTTTATGATTATGCCGGTAGGGGCGTGCTGTTTCAAGGAAGGACTTAGGATGTGCGCGGAAATCTACCATGCGCTTAAGAAGCTGCTTAAGAAACACGGGTACAGTACTGGAGTCGGGGACGAGGGGGGCTTTGCGCCTGATCTTCCGGATGCCAGAGAGGCAATTCGTTTTATTATAGAAGCGACCCAGGCAGCAGGCTACAGGCCGCGGGAGGATATTGTGCTTGCGTTGGACGTGGCGGCTACAGAATTGTATGACAAAAATGTGAAGAAATATATTTTCGAGGGCGAAAGTAAGATGCATGGACATCAGGTGACACGCTCGACAGAAGAATTGATTGAATACTATGAGGAGCTGGCCCAGGAATTCCCCATAGCGTCTATTGAGGACCCGTTAGATGAGGAAGACTGGGAGGGATGGGAATTGCTGACCACACGTCTGGGGAGTAATATACAGCTTGTGGGAGACGACCTTTTTGTCACCAATGAAAAAAGGCTTAAGAAGGGGATTAAGCAGGAGGCGGCAAATGCGATTCTGGTAAAGGTCAACCAGATTGGGACTCTGACCGAGGCGTTTAATGCTATCGAGACTGCGAAAAATGCCGGATATCGGACCATTGTTTCCCACCGGTCTGGTGAGACGGCGGACTCTATGATTGCGGATATTGCCGTGGCTTTTAATTCTGGACAGATTAAGACCGGAGCGCCTTGTCGTTCCGAACGGGTGGAGAAGTATAATCAGCTTCTTCGGATTGAGGAAAGGTTAGGGGACGTGGCAGAATATCGGAATCCCTTCTTGCTATTTTAGACATCTTATGGTAGAATAAAAAAGGTTTAGCCGTAGGAGGTGTAGAAGGTGGAGATTCTAAAGATAATATTAATGATAATATTTGCAATAGACTGTATTGCACTGACAGCGATTGTTCTGATGCAGGAGGGTAAGTCTGCGGGACTTGGAACGATCAGCGGTATGGCGGATACTTACTGGGGACAGAACAAGGGACGTTCCATGGAGGGCGCGCTGGTGAAGTCCACGAAGTTCCTTGCGATCCTGTTTATTGTACTGGCAGCAGTGTTGAATTTAAAAGTATTTGCATAAGCGGCATATTTTTATGAGAACAGTGGGACACTCCTGTATGGGAGTGTCTATTTGTATATATGGGGATAATAGAAGATATATATTAAGAGTGAGGAGGAGCTGCAAGAGATGGACAAGTCATTTGAAAAGAAAAAAAAGGTGGTCTATGAACTAATTTGCGACAGCCTGTATGTGCCTATGAAGTTTAAAGAGCTTGCCATGCTTTTGCAGGTTTCCAAGGAACAGCGGGACGAGTTGAGAGAGGTGCTAAAAGCTCTGGAAGAAGATGGAAAAATATATTTATCAAAGCGGGGAAAATATTGTAAAGGCGAGGCAAAGCATTTGAAAGGGACATTTCGCGCCAGCTTAAGAGGTTTCGGGTTTGTGGTGATGGAGGACGGCAATCCAGATGTCTATATCAGTGAGGAGGACGTGAACGGCGCCTTTGACAAAGACCAGGTAGAGTTCGTGATTACGAAGGAGAACCAGGGACAAAGGAGAAGCAGGGAAGGCAGGATTGTGCGGATTACTGCCAGAGGGCTTACCAAGGTGGTGGGCTTGTTCCAGAAAAAAGAACATCTAAGCTATGGGTTTGTCCTGCCGGATAATCAGCGATTTCCTTATGATATTTTCGTGCCCGCTGACAAGGCCAAGGGAGCTGTCAGCGGACACAAGGTTGTGGTTGAGCTCACCTCCTACGGGGAGGCGGGGCGCAATCCAGAGGGTAGGGTAACAGAGATCATCGGACATATTAACGACCCAGGCACAGATATTATGTCCATTGTCAAAGGCTATGACCTTCCAGTGGAATTTTCTGAGAAGCTTCTTTCCCAGGCAGAGAGGGTGGCCAAGGAGGTGAGTCCTGCCGATATGGCTGGGCGCAAAGACCTGCGGGAATGGCAGATGGTAACCATTGACGGAGAGGATGCAAAAGACCTGGATGATGCCGTTTCCCTTACGAGAGAAGGGGAGAATTACCTTTTGGGCGTTCATATTGCAGATGTGTCCAACTATGTCCAGGAGAACAGCGCTCTCGACAGGGAGGCCAGGGAACGTGGAACCAGTGTTTATCTGGCAGACCGTGTGATTCCTATGCTTCCCCACAAGCTCTCCAATGGAATCTGTTCCCTGAATGCAGGGGAGGACAGGCTGGCGCTTAGCTGTATCATGACTGTAAACCCAAAGGGGCTTGTAATCTCCCATGAGATTGCAGAGACGGTGATTCATGTGGATGCGCGCATGACTTATACAAGCGTCAAAATGATTCTGGAGGATAAAGATGAGACAGAGCTTGAACGTTATCATGAGTTCGTACCTTTATTCCAGAGGATGGAGGAGCTGTCCCTGATTTTGCGGGAACGAAGAATCAAGCGCGGATCCATTGATTTTGATTTTCCAGAGACAAAGATGGTGCTTGACGAGGAGGGGAAGCCTCTTGAGCTTCGGCCCTATGAGCGTAATGTGGCCACGAAGCTGATAGAAGATTTTATGCTTCTGGCAAATGAAACTGTGGCAGAGGATTATTACTGGCAAGAGCTGCCCTTTGTTTACCGTACCCACGAGCCGCCGGATGAGGAGAAGATCAGAACCCTTGCAACATTTATCAATAATTTCGGATATTCCATGCATATCGGTGTAAATGAAATCCGTCCCAAGGAGATTCAGAAGCTTCTAGCCAAGGTGGAGGATACGCCTGAGGAGGCGTTAATCTGCCGTTTGGCGCTGCGTTCAATGAAGCAGGCGCGGTATATGCCGGAGAATATCGGGCATTTTGGACTGGCAGCGAATTATTATACGCATTTTACTTCACCCATCCGAAGATATCCCGACCTTCAGATTCACAGGATTATTAAGGACAACTTAAGGGGGAGAATGAATGAGGAGAAGCTTGCCCATTATCAGAAGCTTCTGCCGGAGGTAACGAAACATTCCAGTGAAATGGAGAGAAGGGCAGAGGAGGCTGAGCGTGAGACGGTGAAGCTTAAGAAGGTAGAATATATGAGGCAGTACATCGGAGAAGAATTTGAGGGTGTAATCTCTGGTATGACCAAATGGGGGATGTATGTGGAGTTGCCCAATACGGTGGAAGGTATGGTGCATGTGACAAATATGACGGACGACCATTACGATTACTATGAGGACCGGTATGAGATGGCAGGGGAGCATACTGGTAAGGCATATAAGCTGGGGCAGAAGGTACGGGTACGCGTCCTTGATGCCAACCGGATGCTTAGGACAATAGATTTTGAGATTGTGGATGTAATAGCTGAGTAATAAGCATTTTTAATATGAGGAGGTCATGTATATGGCAAAGACAAACGGGAAGATGATCGCCAATAATAAGAAGGCATACCATGATTATTTTATACTGGATACCTATGAGGCGGGGATTGCTCTCCACGGAACAGAGGTAAAATCCTTGCGGATGGGTAAATGCAGTATTAAGGAGTCATTTATCCGTGTGGAGAATGGCGAGGTCTATATCTATGGTATGCATATCAGCCCTTACGAGAAGGGAAATATTTTCAATAAGGACCCCCTGCGGGTTAGAAAGCTGCTTCTCCACAAGTCGGAGATTAACAAGCTGCTTGGAAAGACGAAGGAGAAGGGTGTGGCGATTGTGCCCCTTAAAGTATATTTCAAAGGCAGCCTTGTTAAAATCGAGGTTGGGATGGCAAAGGGTAAGAAGCTGTATGACAAGCGGCAGGATATTGCCAAAAAAGACCAGCAAAGAGAGGCCCAGAGGGATTTCAAGGTGCGTAATCTTGGGTGATATAGAAGAACGCCGGATATTTAAGCAGGTTTTAATTAGCAAAAGGAGGAACATCCATGGTGCCGACCAGAAAAGATGATTTGAGAAGGATGGTCACACAGACGACCATTGAGACTTATGAGGAACTGACGCCTCAGCTAATCCAGTTGATTGAAAAGACCAAAAGGGATGATGGGCTTACAGAGGCACAGAAGCAGGATGAAATTTCCCTGCATATGTTAGGATATGTGAAATCCTGTACCAACGAGATTATTGTGGAGGTGTTGGCAGAAATTTTGGGACTGGACGATTGAGACAGTGGTATTTTCTTAACATATTTTCTAAATATTTCAGAAAGGGATTGCACATTGAGCGTGTGGGGAATACAATAGAATTATTCTAAGAGAGGAAGGGGCAAAAAAGATGGCTTATTGTGTGAAATGTGGTGCGAAGGTGGATGACGGAATCATGTCATGTCCATACTGCGGCGCCCAGATACCAAATGTATCAGGCGGTTATACGGGCGGCAGCCAGGCAAGTGGAAGTGATACGGGCTATGGACAGAACAGCGGTCAGGAATATACATATGGTCAGCAAGGCTATGGGCAGACCAGCCGGCAAAGCTACGGTCAGAATGATCAGCAGGGGAATGGTTCAGGAGGATATCAGCAGTATGGGTATCAACAGGCAGGCTACCAGCAGTATGGGTGTGGATCAGTGGATTATTTTGACCAGAATGAAGTTCGCAGGAACAAAGTTATGGGTGTTCTGTCTTACCTTGGAATCCTGGTAATGATCCCCCTTCTTGCAGGTGATAAGCAGTCTCAGTATGTCAAGCATCATGTGAATCAGGGCTTGGTACTTTTCTTATTATCCTCACTGGTGGACTTGCTGGAGGGTGATTGGGTGTGGGGCTTACATTCGATTATACACTTTGGCGGAGGGATGTTTTCCTGGATCTTCGATATCCTGGGGCTTGTGTTCTTTATCCTGATGGTGATGGGAATTGTGGCTGCATGTAAGGGCGACAGGAAGGAACTGCCCCTGATTGGCAAGATTAAGTTTTTTAAGTAGCAGATTGTAATATAATCAGGTAAAATGTAAGGGGAGATACCATATAGGTTCTCCCCTTACATTGTCTTCTATGATGTTCCCAAAATGTTACTCAGTTCTTATTCAATCGTAATCAATCTTGGCAGTTCTTCCTGCTTCTGAACCTCCTTCGGGAATGAAAGATGAAGAACGCCCTCCTTAAATGCAGCTTTGATATCATCCTGTGTCAAAGCGTCTCCAACGTAAAAGCTTCTGTTGCAGGTGCCAGTGTATCTTTCCTTGTGTACACAATTACCCTTGGCGTCCTTCTCCTCCTTTGTCATATTCTTGTGGGCAGAGATGGTAAGGTATCCGTCTTTTAGGTCGGCCTTGATATCTTCCTTGGCATATCCTGGAAGCTCCATCTCTACCAGATAGTTCCCATCCTTCTCGTGAATATCTGTCTTCATAATCTGAGCAGATGTGTGGTCGTAAGAGCGGCTGAAAAACGGGTCGCTGAACATATCGTCGAATAAATTGTTGAAACCTCTGTTTGCTAATAACATAAATCATTCCTCCTTGAAAAATGTCTTATGGTTTATTATGTCCCATAAGGTATGAAAATTATTTATTGTTTTATTTGCTATATATATTATATAACATATATTGTTAGCAAAGTCAATAGGTGAGTGCTAATAATATTAAAAAAGTCAAGAAGAAATTAGAATTTTAATTGCCTTTGGAGATTTTTTACATCTTGCACATGCAGTAAATCTTTTCATTTTCCTCTTGACATATCACCAAATTGCTTTCATTATCCAAATGTGCGCTTAATCTCGTCACGTTCTCTTTGCGTTTCCACCCAATTCTCCACATATCCGCAATCGCAGCAGACATAGCGTATAACCGGGAT
>ERZ808028.1044-NODE-1044-length-18297-cov-5.038749_pt1 | contig 18297 bp, 11 predicted proteins | sample MGYA00380184_ERZ808028 | MGnify/ENA primary metagenome ERZ808028 (study PRJEB31490, sample SAMN06133397) | mouse gut metagenome | isolation source: J8_1 | host: mice | place: China: Chengdu | collected 2015-05 ...
AGATTAGCACTTCCATTGCCATGTTCCGGAACACATAGTAATCTGCTTCCTTAGGAATGCTCTGGCTGCTGCCGAATATATCATCCAGATACTTTTTCATATCCTCCGTTTTTCCGCTTTCCATCAACTCCCCGATCTTTTCCTGGGAAATAACGGTCTCCATATCATTGACGCGGAAGTAATCATCTATCTCCTCCGCATACAGTATCTTTGCCGTTTCAAAGATAAAAATATATTTCAGGGTATTCTCCGCCTCCCGGTATGCCTCCCCCAGTTTCCTGTAAGACTTTACAGTCCTGCTGACAGCCACAAACAATTCCATTGAAAACTGCTCTTCCAGATCCCTCAACAGTTTTTCCAGTTCTTTCTTATATATATCATCCTTTTTATGTTCCCTGATCCCGCATAGGAGCAGAACTACCTCCCCGTCTATGTTCATAAAAGCATTTCCGATCTTCTCATCTTCCAGATATTTTCTGCAGGTCTCCTCGATCTTCAATCTCTGCTGCCTGAAAACATCCTCCTCGAAAGATTTCTTACGGCTCCCCAGCTTTCCCACAGCCAACTGGTATTTCCCCAAATCGATATCCAGAAGTTCGGATTTTTCACGAAATTCCATAGCCGTAACGGAATTGGTGATCAGACGGTTCAGAAAATTAGTTTTTGCGATCTCCATCCCTTCTTTATAACAGTTCTCCTCATCTTCCGGTTTTTCAAGCTGATCCAGAAGCTCCTCAATGACCTGTATCAGTTCATTCTTTCCCACCGGTTTCAGAAGATAATCCACCGCACCGTATTTCATGGTCTGGCGTACCAGAGAAAAATCATCGTATCCGCTTAAGATGATCACCTTGATGTCGAGTTTCCGGTCCCTTATCTCCTTCAGCAGGAGAACGCCGTCCATGCCCGGCATTTTGATATCCGTCAGGACGATCTGAGGTTCCCATTTTTCGATCATCGAAAGAGCCTGTTCCCCGTCGCACGCCTCCCCGCAGATCCGGATCCCGTATTCTTCCCAGTTCAGAATTCTCCGCAGCCCTTCCCTTATCTGATTTTCATCATCCACAATCAATAAATTATACAACCTTTCCTTCTCCTGACTCCGAAACCGGTATTCTGATCTTCACCGCCGTCCCGTACTCCGCGATGCTGTTTATCTGAAGCCCGTACTCCGGTCCGTACATTAACCTGAGCCGCTGATTTACATTTTTCAGTCCGATACTCTCAAACTCATCCTGATTTTCCGCGGTCCGCAATTCCTCTTTGATCTCCTGCAGTTTTTCCGTAGAAATACCGATCCCGTTGTCATACACGGTTATTTCCAGAATACCTTCCTTTTTTCTGACCTGGATCCCTATCAGCTTGTCACGGCACACACCGTCCAGTGCATGTTTTACTGCATTCTCGATAAGAGGCTGCAGGATCAGTTTCGGAATCATCTCATCCAGAAAATCCTCCTCCACCTCTATACTCACTTCCAACTTTCTGTTGTACCTGTAAGATTGCAGTTGTAAGTAATTTCTGATATATTCCAGTTCCTTCTCCAGAGATATAGTCTTTTCGCCCGTACGGCTGATCCAGCGGAACAGATTTCCCAGTATTGCGATCATCGACGCCGTATCCTCATCATGATTTACGATCGCCTTTGATTTTATGCTCTCAAGCGTATTGTATAAAAAGTGGGGATTGATCTGTGTCTGAAGGGCGTTTATCTCCGCATTTTTCCTCTGTATCTCTGCTTTGTATACATGCTCCACATACGCATTCAGCTTTTCACACATCTCATTAAAAGACTCGCTGATCCTCCCGATCTCATCCTGGGAATCCACCGGAAGCCTTGTCTGGAAATTCCCCTGCTGCAGCTCCTGCATGGATTTTAACAGGATCGTTACCTTTTTTTGAAATATATGGTAGAGCAGATAACCCAGGATCATCGTGATGATGATCGCGAATACTACAACGCCCATCACCTGCCTTTTCATCTGAATGATCTGGGATAACAATAATTCCTCCGTCAGCACATAACATGCCTCCAGGCCGGAACTCCCCAGATTTTTACTCATCATATGGATTCCTTTATCCTCCCGCTTCAGTTCCGCCCTCTCCCCGCAGCGGGATGCATCCGAACAATACAGAACTTCCTTCTCCCTGTTCAAGAGATATAAATCCCCCTGGCTGACGGCGGATGTACTGCCCCTGATCTCCTCAAAACAGGTGAGCGGAATATTGATCATATAGATCCCCACCAGATTTTTCTGCGGAAACAGAGAAGCGTCATATATCTTCCCCATATAGCTCACAACCGCCTCTCTCTCCCTGATGCAATACTTCGTGGGATCGACATATTTTATCTCCATATCTTCCTGCGACGAAATAAATTCCTTTATGTCCTCATCCTCCAGAAAAGGATAGCCCGGATTTACTTCATAGGAAGCCTGTCTCGTATACGAATATACATTTCCGTATACGGAAACCAGTATCACATCACTGATATTTTCATCCGCATAACCGATGCCGGAAAAAAACACCGAGATATCCTGTATATTCTTATACTCATAAGCCTCCTGCTCATCCCTGCTGATCTTCGACATGATCATGTGGATCTCACTGTTATGTATATAATTCCGCAGACTGTAAAAACGGTTATACTCTTCCTGCGCAAAATCAGCCAGGCTTTCCAGCCGTTTTTCCCCGAGTTCTATCTCCTTCTCCCGCAGCAGGGCGGAAAAACGTTTTGTCGTAAACCCCATGACCAGAACAAGCGACACCACAAGTATCGCCTCGAAAAACAGCGTCAGTTTTAAGAGGCTGCTGATTTTTTGATATTCTTTTTTTATCCTGCCATATATTTTTTTCATCCGGGATCAGACAGCCTTCCGAAATAAAAACGCCATAGCGTCATACGCCTCTTCCATTTTAACCACAAACATCCCCTCCTCGAACCAAAAATCATGTGTTTCAGCCTCATAGATACATTCCGGCACATAGCTCTTGTCCACCGGGATCCGTACCGTTTGATTTTCCTCAAAGCTGTGGAGTACAAGATAGGACATATCTGAATCCTTTCCGTGCCGCCAGATTCCCTGCCAGCCATGGAGTTTCCTGTAACTTTCCTGTTCTGTCCCGTAAAAGGAAGTAGTGCCGTCCATCTGCAGTGCATACAGCCTGCGGTAAAAGGCGATCCCTTTCTCCACCATCTCCCACTGGCTCTCATCGAGATATATGACATCCCCCGAAATGCACAGTACCCCCATAAACGCTGCCGACATGGAGTAGCAGATCCTCCGCAGGGAATCGGTTCTTCTGAGCACGCTCCATATCTGGCATTTTTCAGGGCGCATCACCCGATGCATATTCCCCGCTATCACCGGTATCTCCGGCTCTTCATGGGCATCCGAAAAGGACGCTGTATCCGCCAGATTTAAGAAAGACGTCTCCAGCCTGTGTCCTCCCGAGGCACATATTTCCAGACAGATATCCGGTATATCCCGATGAATCTCCCCGAAAAATTCTTTGGAAGCCTCCATATTTTCATACAACCCCTGTCCAGGGCTTTCCGCCCCGTCGCAGCCGATGCCGATCGATTCATTATAGTCAATTTTAATATACTCAAACCGATATTTCATCAGAAAACGGATCACTTTTTCACGGAGATACTCCTTTGTCCACTCATCCCGCATGTCCCAAAAAAAGCGATCTCCCGAACGGATCAAAAAACCGTCACGCCTCAGCAGATGCTCTTTATACCGCAAAGCCTTTGCCTGCTTTCCCACCGTCTCCACCTCAAACCAGATGCCGGGCTTTTGTCCCGCATCTTTTATGATCCTGACAGCTTCCTCCATCCCGCCGGGAAACAGTTCTTCGGAAGTCTCCCAGTCCCCCATATTATTTTCCCAGCCTCCCTGTTTATCGGCATACCATCCCGCATCTATCACAAAATAGTCGACATCCTTCCCTCTGAGCTTCTCCGCCGTCCTCTCTATACTTTTTATATCGGGCTTCCCCCAGCTCGCACAAAATTCATTGAATACAACCGGCAGCTTTCCAGCTCCTTCCGCAAAAAGCTTCGCCTTATCCTGCATGGCAGTGAGGTTCTGGCATGCCGCATCAAACCCTTTCCCGGAAACGGTCAGATATGCTGTTGGGGATGCATAGCCCTCCCCCGGCGCAAGACGCTTCTTCCAGTGCCCAAATTCAAAATCCGCCGCGCCGCCGGAGATGCACAGGCTCTCATCCCTCCTGTACAGTTCCATCTGCCAGGAGGCGGAACATGCCAGAGAAGCCGCCCACACCACATGGTTCTTTGTATCTTCCACCGCCCCAAAGGGGAAAAATTTCCGCACCGGAAGCGAACCTGTCTCTCCGTATTTTTCCACGGAAACGCCGTGGCCGGACCAGGAAGGTTCCAGTTGAAGCTCCTCAATATGTCCGCGCTCCACCCTTCCCTCCGCACTCCATCTGCTTCGTATTCTATAATAAAGAAGCTGATTTGTCGATTGGGATACCTCAAACGGCGTGATCATTCCCAGGGAAAACGATGCCAGAGATGTCAGTACCCTATCTTCTTTCCCCGTATTTTCGATCTCCGTCAGGCAGGTAAGCGCCGATGCACCATCCGTATACATAAGCCTGTGTTTCACCAAAAGCCCTGCAGGATGGTCAAAATACGTCTCCACCGCTATATCTTTTCCGTTCTTTCGACATTTCTGCCCCCTGTATTTCAGTTGTTCCAAAGAAGCACTGTTTCTTTCCGTATGCCCTGCCGCAAATCCTCCGGATGCTCCGTCTCCTTCCAGCATAAACTGGATCATGGAATCCGCATTTCCGCGTTTTTCCAATCTGATCTTCCCCTCCAGCTTTGCAGGCAGCAGCACAAGTTCCACCCTGCCGCTCCCGTCCGTCAGATAAGCCGCCGTGATATCTCCCAGATGATACCGACCGATCTCCTTTCGCATCTTCCCCCTCCTTCCGCCGCTTTACCGGCGACAGTAAAATACACTCCCTGCGCTTTTCTTATCCTTTCACGGCTCCCGTCGTCAAACCGGAAATAAACTCCTTCTGTGCCGCCAGATATAAAATGACTACAGGCAGGGTAGCAAACATCACATAGGCAAACACGGTTCCCCAGTTTGATGCATAGGGACCGATCGCTGTGTAGATCCCCACCGTGATCGTCTTTACCTGTCCGATCAGAAGCGGTGTCAGAAAATCATTCCACATGGACAGGCCGATAAAGATCGCGACGGTGGTAGTGCAGGGTTTCACAAGGGGCATGACGATCTTCGCGTAAATGGTGAAACTCCCCGCCCCGTCTATAATGGCGGCTTCCTCCAGCTCCTCCGAAATACCGCCGATAAATCCCTGATACATAAATACGGAGAAGGATATACTTCCTGACACAAACACCATAATGAGGCTCGGCAGGTTCCCCGTCAGATGCGCCTTGTTAAACATTGTCACAAGCGGCACATATACGATGACATAAGGCACCATCAAGCCGAACAGAAAATAAAAAGAAAGTATTCTGGAAAGCTTCGTCTTCTCTCTGGCGAGATAGTAAGCTGCCAGCGAAGAAAGGAAGATACAGATTCCCGCCCCGAATACCGTGATCAGCAGAGAATTGCGGTACATCAATAAAATACTTACATTGGGATCGTTCAATACGCTGCTGATATTCTCTATGACCGGCGGAATCGGAAGCGACATCGGTGTCGCCGATATTCTTTCCGTCGGTTTCCATATATTGACGACAGTAATATAAAGCGGCAGGGCAAAAACAGCCGCAGTCAAAATAAGCAGCACCCGAAGCACAATGCCGGCCGGCGTTATTTTTTTCATTCTCATACCCCTTTCCCTTTCATCACTCTCAGCTGCACCACCGTGATCAGAGCGATCACAAAAAACAGAAATACTGCGATGGCGGAAGAATATCCCAGCATGTTGTTCCCAAATGCCTGTGTCACTATATTGTAAGTGATAGTTTCCGTGGAATATCCCGGTCCACCGTTTGTAATGACTTTCACGATATCATACTGCTTCATTTCCGTCATAACGCTCATGATAATACTGATCGTAATGCCCGGAACGATCATGGGCAATGTGACATAGCGAAACTTCTGCCATCCGTTTCCGCCGTCCATCGTGCATGCCTCATAAAGCTCCTCCGGTACTGTCTGGATCGATGCCAGATACAGCACCATGTGAAATCCCAATGTCCTCCAGATTTCTATGACACAGATACTCTTTATGGCATTCTGCGTATTCCCTATATAATCCGCCGCAATATTCCCCAAGCCCGCCATCTCAAGGATACCGTTCAACACCCCCGTGTAGGACAGGATCGAGAGCCAGATAAAGGAAATCGCTACCGTGCTGATGACATACGGTAAAAAGAATATGCTGCGCAGCGCATTTATCATTTTTCCAGCCCGGTTCAGCAGGCTCGCTATAAATATCCCAAGTATATTTACCGTAATGCATACGGTTACGGTAATTTTCAATGTGACGCCGATGGCATTGTGCAGTCTGGAATCCTTTATCATGTCCAGATAATTTTTAATGCCGACCATATGGAAGGACTCGGATATACCGTTCCAGTCGGTAAAGCTCAGATAAAAAGCGCCGAGGATCGGTATGATCAAAAGTACCGTATATACCAGAAAAGCCGGCAGCAGAAAAAGTTTTGTCCTCTTATACATAATCGTCTCCATATATGATAAAACGGCCCGGAGCATTAGTCCACTCCAGGCCGCCGTATTGATCAGGCTGCTTACTGTCCCGAGTTGAGAAGCCTCTCCATCTCTGCATCCCATGTCTCCAGTTCTGCAGTCACATCCGCCCCGGTAAATACATTCTGAAGGGATTTGCAGGTAAAATCTTCAAATCCTGAAGGCATTGCCGTATCGCCGACAACTTTCATGATCTCCGGAACAAGTTCCACTCCCTCATAGTTTTCTACAAATTTTGTCTGAACAGGGCCCATCTCATAATTTACGGGATCCTTTGTCACGGAATAAGTTCCGTCCGCTTTCAGATAATATGCATACAGTTCAGGATTTCCGCCGAGCACATATTCACAGAATCTAAACGCTTCCTCCTTATGCTCGCAGGATTCCGCCACACCCCAGTACTGCGGCATCGTGCAGTAGCTCTTCGCCCCTGTAGGTGCAGGTACGATAAATACTCCGATCTCATCCCCTGTATATCCTTCGTTGTCATAGCCTGCTGCGGACCATGCGCCGTCCATGAACATCGCCGCGCTGCCGTTTTTAAACTCTTCAGATGCCTGCGTATAACTGAAAGACATGCTTCCCTTGTGATAATAACCGGCATTGATCAGTTCCTGCCACTTGGTGAGACTGTCCACGATCACCGGATCGGTCCATTTTAATTCGCCCGCCAGAATCTTTTCGTTGAAATCCGGATATGTACAAACAATGTCCGAGTTCGCCACACCGGTCCACCAGCCGAAACTGGTTGCCCAGATATCTGAAGCGCCCGCTCCCATAAGGGGAACCTTCCCCGCCGCCTGCAGTTTCTCACATACTTCCAGAAATTCATCCCAGGTCTCCGGCTCCTTTGTAATGCCGGCTTCCTCGAACTGATCCTTGTGATAATAGCACTGATTGCGCAATGCTTTATATGCCGGAAACAGCGTGTGCTTTCCATTGTAGGTTGCGATCGCTGTATCCTCATATTTCTCCAGCATCTCTTCCGGTACTTCCGCATAGATCCCGTCCGTGGAAGCCAGATCCACCGGATCCACATTGATATCCGGCATATTGCCTGCCGCCAGCATGGTCTTTAAAAACTGCGGTCTCGAATCTCCCGTCATCAGCACCTTTTCGATTTTGATTCCCGGATTGTCCGCCTCAAAAGTGTCAATGATATGCTGCCAGACTTCCGCCGTATAATTGTCTGTCTCAAATACCGCCCAAGTCAGCGTAACCTCATCCCCGGAAGCCGTCTCCCGCTCTGCGGGTTCCTCCCCGGCCTCCTCCGCCTCCGCTGCCGGCTGTGTCTGTGTATCCGCACCTCCTGTTTCTGTTTCCGCATTTCCGCATCCCGCCAACAGGGATACTCCCATTGCCGCCGCCAAAACAATACTGCAAATCTTCTTCTTCATACCTGCCTCCTGTTTCGTTTCTTTGTTTATCATTCCGTTTTCCCTTAAGGTAATTTCAGTATATCTTATCTGTTTCAGCTGACACAATTATAAATATTATACATTTCTCATGTAATTTATACTTCCGTTCCCTGAACAAATACAGGTGCAGAAAAAACATTTTCCTGCACCTGAAACTTCCGCCGTATTGGAACATATTTATGGTTTCCGCGTCCTTCCTCACCGCACCTTCACATTCTCCTTCGAGAGCACACCCTCCAGCGCGGAAAGCACGCCCTCATCCGCCCTGACATTCTTATTCGCCGGCAGCTTCTTCATCTGTTTTGTCTCTTCTATATAATAGATGACCTGATCCGGTCCCTCCGAAGCGTCCAGAATCTTTGCCACCTGTCCCTCTTTTTCCCGATAGAGCGCCATACTGTCAAATTTTAACCACAGCTTCTTCGGTATCTCGTCAAACCCTTCTATCTTCTCACAGATCAGTTTGGCATCCTTCTCATCCTCCGCGGAAACCCTTCCGCTGATAAATACCTTGTTTTCTTCTTTCAGCTTGTCTGTGTATTTTTCGTAGCTCTTCGGAAAGACGATAACCTCCACCGAACCCACCAGATCCTCCAGTTTCAGAAATGCCATGACCTTATTGTCTTTTGTATATTTTATCGTTTTATCCGCGATCATACCGCCGATCGTCGCCCGGCTTCCGTCCCCCACGGCAGTCTCGCCGCTCTCCTCATCCAGAACAAACTCCGCCGTTTTCGCCGTGATATGCTTTTCCCAGATGTCCTGATACTCCTCCAGCGGGTGACCGCTGATATAAATGCCCAGCACTTCCTTCTCGAAGGACAGCTTCAGTTCTTTCGGATATTCTCCCACATCCGGCAGCTTTACATCAAACTCTTCCTTCTGGTCCTCCTCCACAAGATCAAAGAGCGACATCTGCCCAGCCATATTATTCTTTTTATCCTGCTGGATGCTGTCCATGATCTGTACGTAGACGCACATAAACTGTTTTCTCGTCCCGCCCAGAGAGTCAAAGGCGCCTGCTTTGATAAAGTTTTCCATCGCCTTTTTGTTGACTTCCCCCGACAGCCTCGTGATGAAATCCTTGATGTTGGTGTAAGGACCCCTCGCCTCCCTCTCTTTCACAAGGGCATCGATCACAGGCCTGCCGATGGCGCGGATCGCTGTCAGCGCATAGCGGATACTGCCGTTTGAGACGGAAAAACCGGCTTCCCCCTCGTTGATATCCGGCGACAGGATCCGGATCCCCATATTTCTGCACACCAGTATATATTCCGCAACCTTCCCCGGATTATGGATCACAGAGGTCAGAAGCGCCGCCATAAACTCCACGGGATGATAATATTTCAGCCACGCCGTCTGGTAGGCTACCACCGCATAACAGGCGGCATGGGACTTATTAAACGCATACTTGGCGAAATCCGTCATATCCTCGTAAATCTGTTTCGCCGTCTCCTCCGGAATTCCTCTTGCCACACAGCCCGGCACATTTTCCTCCGGATTACCGTAGATAAAGTTTTTCCGCTCCTGTTCCATCACATACTGCTTTTTCTTACTCATAGCCCGACGCACAAGATCGCTTCTGCCGAGCGTATAACCGCCGAGATCCCGCACGATCTGCATCACCTGCTCCTGATAAACGATACAGCCGTAGGTAGGGGCAAGGATCGGCGCAAGTTCCGGGCAGGAATAGCTCACTTCCCCTTCGCTGTTCTTCCCTTTGATATACTTGGGGATAAAATCCATGGGGCCGGGGCGAAACAGGGAGATTCCGGCTATGATATCCTCAAAATTCCGGGGCTTCAGTTCCTTCATAAAGTTCCGCATGCCGCCGCTTTCCAGCTGGAACACGCCCGCCGTTTTTCCCGTTCCGATGGCCGCAAACACTTTCTCATCGTCAAAACTCAGATGGTCGATATCCGGCTCGCTGCCGGTCTCCTTCCCGATCATCCGGCAGGCGTTCTGGATCACGCCCAGATTGCGAAGCCCCAGAAAGTCCATTTTGAGCAGTCCCAGTTCCTCTATCGTCGTCATCGTGAACTGGGTCACGATGGAACCGTCCTGCGCCCTGGCAAGGGGTACGAAATCCTCCGCCGGTTCCTTGCAGATCACCACGCCGGCCGCATGCATGGACATATTCCTGGGCAGTCCTTCCAGTCTCTTGCACATGTCGATGAGCCGCTTTACCTGCTCATCGCTTTCGTAGAGCTGTTTCAACTCCGGATTGATCGTCAAAGCCTTGTCGATGGTAATATTCAATTCTCTGGGGATCATCTTGGCGATGGAATCCACAAAGGCATAGGGCAGCTCCATCACCCTGCCCACATCCCGGATCACGGCCTTTGCCGCCATGGTGCCGAAAGTGACGATCTGCACCACCCTGTCCTCGCCGTATTTTTCCCGCACATAGTCGATGACATCCTGCCGTCCCTCATCCCCGAAATCCACATCGATATCCGGCATGGAGACGCGCTCCGGATTTAAGAAACGCTCGAACAGCAGGCCGTATTTGATGGGATCGATGTCCGTGATATGAAGGCAATAAGAAACGATGCTGCCCGCCGCGGAGCCTCTGCCCGGCCCCACGGGAATATCATGTTCTCTGGCGTAATTGATATAATCCCATACGATCAGGAAATAGTCCACATACCCCATCTCCCGGATCACGCCAAGCTCGTAGGATAACCGCTCGTCCAATCCTTCCCCGCCCTCCGGATACCGCTCCTTCAGCCCTTTCTCACAGAGATATTGTAAATATGTCCAGGAATCAAACCCTTCAGGCACTTCGTATTTCGGCAGCTTTGTCACCCCGAACTCGATCTCCACATGGCATCTGTCCGCGATCCTCTGGGTATTTTCCACGGCCTCCCATGCGTAGGGGAACAGTCCCTTCATCTCCTCCTCGCTCTTGACATAATACTGCCCGCCCTCATAGCGCATCCTGTTCTCATCGGAGAGCTTTTTCCCGGTCTGGATGCAGAGCAGGATATCATGGGGCTCCACATCCTCCGCATAGGTATAGTGCACGTCGTTTGTACATACCAGCGGAATACCCAGCTTTCGGGACATGCCGATCAGCGCCGCGTTCACCGTGGACTGCGCCGGGATCCCATGGTCCTGCAATTCCAGGAAATAATTGTCCTTTCCGAAACACTCCTGATATTTTAACGCCGCCTTCTCCGCTTCCTCCATCATCCCCTTCTCGATACAGCGGGGCACCTCCCCCGCGAGACAGGCTGAGAGCGCGATGATCCCCTCATGAAATTCCCGCAAAACTTCCATATCCACCCGGGGCCTGTAGTAATATCCCTCCGTATGGCCGCGGCTCACGATCTTCATCAGGTTCTCATACCCTTTGTTGTTTTCCGCCAGAAGCACCAGATGATAATACCTGTCCTCACCCCCCGTCACCTCCCGGTCGAATCTGGAGTTCGGCGCCACATACACCTCGCACCCCAGGATCGGGTTGATCCCTTCCTCCCTGCAGGCGCGGTAAAAATCGATCACGCCGTACATCACACCGTGGTCTGTGATCGCCGCGGAATCCATGCCGAGTTCCTTCACCCGCTTCACATATTCTTTAATTTTGTTGGAACCGTCCAGTAAACTGTACTCTGTGTGGACATGCAGGTGGGTAAACGCCATGATCTTTCTCCTTCGCAAGCTAAAATAGGGGAGCTGTCCGCTCCCCTACTATTTTACAGGTATTTCTTCAGATTTTCAACCTTATCTAATCTCTCCCACGGAAGATCCAGATCGTTTCTCCCGAAGTGTCCGTAAGCCGCCGTCTGCTTGTAGATCGGGCGTCTTAAATCCAGCATTTTGATGATCCCCGCCGGCCGCAGGTCAAAATTCTCCCGGATGATATCCACCAGCTTCTCATCGGAAACCTTTCCTGTCCCATCCGTATCCACCATAACGGAAGTGGGCTGCGCCACACCGATGGCGTAGGAAAGCTGAATCTCACACTTGTCCGCCAGTCCTGCCGCCACAATGTTCTTCGCCACATATCTTGCCGCATAGGCTGCGGAGCGGTCCACCTTGGTGCAGTCCTTGCCGGAGAAAGCGCCGCCGCCGTGCCTTGCGTATCCGCCGTAGGTATCCACGATGATCTTGCGGCCTGTCAGTCCCGCGTCCCCGTGAGGACCGCCGATCACAAAGCGTCCTGTGGGGTTGATGAAGAACTTGGTCTCCTCATCGATCATCTCCGCCGGAAGCACCGGATCGAACACATACTTTTTGATATCCGCATGGATCTGTTCCTGTGTCACGTCCGCGTCGTGCTGCGTGGAGAGCACCACCGCCTCCAGCCTCACGGGTTTTCCCGCCTCGTCGTATTCCACGGAAACCTGGCTCTTGCCGTCCGGGCGAAGATATTTCAAAGTACCGTCCTTGCGGACCTTTGTGAGCTGTTTCACCAGCTTGTGTGCAAGGTCGATGGGGTAGGGCATATAATCTTCCGTCTCGTTGGTCGCATAGCCGAACATCATACCCTGGTCTCCGGCGCCGATAGCTTCCAGCTCCGCATCGCTCATCTTGTTTTCCTTTGCCTCCAGCGCTTTATCCACACCCATGGCAATATCGGAAGACTGTTCATCGATAGCGACAAGCACCGCGCAGGTATTGGCATCAAATCCGTAATCGGATTTATCGTAGCCGATCTCCTTCACCGTCTCGCGGACCACTTTCTGCATATCCACATACGCCTTTGTGGTGATCTCGCCTGTCACCAGCACGAATCCCGTGCATGCAGCCGTCTCGCAGGCCACACGGCTCATCGGATCCTGCTCCATGCAGGCATCCAGGATCGCGTCGGAGATCGCATCACAGACTTTGTCGGGATGTCCCTCCGTCACGGATTCCGATGTAAATAATCTTTTTTCCATTTCCTTTTCCTCCTATTGAAATATTAACTATAAAAAAACCGCTTCGACAAGAAGCGGACTCGGGGGTTACCTCAAATCCTCTTATTGTTCGATGATTTCGCTCAGGTTGGCACCTTCCGTTGCCGGGGTTGCCGTGGCTTCACAGGTCCTATGTACCTCCACCACTCTGAATAAGAGAGATTCCCTATGAAATTTTCTATATTGCTAACATATCACTAACCGCCGGTATTGTCAATGGTTTGTTCGTCAAAATAAACAATCCCTTTTTTTCCACCTCTTTCCTCGCACAAAGTTTTGTGTTATACTTTAGTCTAGCTTACTTTGTACGGAGAAAGGGGAATGTTCCATGAAAAAGCTTAAAATCGATGAGCTGATTCCCGGAATGATCACAGCCGAAGATGTTTATAATTATAACGACCAGCTCATTCTCCCAAAAGGACTTGTCCTAAATGACAAATCCATTTCCAAACTGCAGTTTTATGCGATCTATCAGATCCGCATAGAAGATGAATCCATCGTAAGTGCCGAAGAGCCGCTGGTATTGGAATCGCTTCCTTTCGACAACATTTCGGAACCTGAACCGGCATCAGAAGAGATCTCCGAGGAAGGGGAATCGGCACCTGATGATAATCCGAAGACGGAACCTGCGGAAAAATCCAAAAAAGAAAGGCCTGCGCCGCGGTATGAACCGATCACCGTGGTACCGGCTTCCGATATTTCTTCCGAGAAGGGCGGCTTTTCCCTTCCCACCGCCTCCCGCCGGGAAAAAATGGTGTCCAGCGAGGACTTCAAACAATTTAAGCAGGCTTTCAATGAAGAGGTGCAGGATTTCAAATCAAAGCTCAATGAAGTCGTCTTAAAAAATGCCCCTCTGGAAGTAAATACCCTTTTGGACGACGCCTTAAATCTGGTTTCTCAGGCACACCAAAGTGCCTATGGTATCTTTGACATGCTTCACTCCATGCGTGAAAATGATGATACCACTTATACCCACTGCATCAACGTCGGGTTGTTCTGCAACGTTTTTGCCGGCTGGCTGAAGCTCTCCGAGGAGGAGACAAACCTTGCCACACTGTGCGGCCTTCTGCATGACGTGGGAAAATTGAGAGTCCCGGAAGAACTCCTCAAAAAAACGGAAACATATACCGAGGAAGATAAGGCTGCCATCAAAGCGCATACCAGAGAAGGATATCTCCTTGTAAAAGATCTGGATATAGACAGCCATATAAAAAATGCGATCCTGACCCATCACGAGCGATGCGACGGCAGCGGTTATCCGTTCGGCCTCTCCGGCTTCCGGATCGACCCTTACGCAAAGATGGTCGCCATCGCCGATGTCTATGACGCCATGACGTCCACACGTGCCCACCGTGGCGCCATGTCGCCGATTCAGGCCATTGAGGTGATGCAGGAAGAAGGACTTCAGAAATACGACGTCCGCTTTATCATGATCTTTCTGGAAAACGTAATGAATACCTTTATCGGTAACCGCGTCCTGCTGAGCAGCGGAGAAAAGGGAGAGATCATCTTTATCAATAAGAGCAACATTACCCGCCCTACCATTAAATGCCAGAATCATTTTGTGAATTTGGATGAGGAAAAGGACATACAGATCATATCCATGCTGTGACAAGCTTTTGAACAAACATTAAAATCTCAGAAAATTTATATTAAAACAGGGTGGACAGAAAATCTGTTCACCCTGTTTTTACATCATATCTTTACAATGCCGTCCGCTCAGCCCGTTTTCAGTTTAAATTTCTGCAGTTCCCTCTCGGAATCCACGCGTTCCATCACCGCGCCGAGGCTCTGCAGTTTGATATGGAAATCTTCATAGCCTCTCTCGATATATTTGATATCATCCACCGTGGTGATGCCTTCCGCCGCAAGGGCCGCGATCACCAATGCCGCCCCTGCCCGCAGATCCGGCGCCGTAATACTGGCCCCGGTATATTTTTCCACGCCGTTGATAAAAGCGGTATTGCCTTCCACTTTGATATCGCCGCCCATACGCGTCATCTCATCCACGTACTTAAAACGGTTTTCAAAAATACTCTCCGTCACAATGCTGGCGCCCCTTGCAAGTGCCAGTGTTACCACCATCTGGGGCTGCATATCCGTGGGAAACCCCGGGTAAGGAAGGGTCTTCACCTGCGTGTGGGTCAGGGGTTTACTCGCCACTACCCGCACCGCGTCGTCAGACTCCTCGATCTCACAGCCGATCTCCGCCAGCTTCGCGCTGATGGACTCCAGATGCTTTGGGATCACATTCTTGACAGTGATGTCACCTTTTGTGATCGCCGCCGCAAACATAAAAGTTCCGGCCTCGATCTGGTCCGGAATGATCGTATATTCCGTGCCGTGGAGCCTGTTTGTACCCCTGATACGGATCACATCCGTCCCTGCCCCCTTGATATTGGCACCCATGCTGTTCAAAAAGTTTGCCACATCCACCACGTGGGGCTCTTTTGCGGCATTTTCGATGATCGTCTGGCCCTCTGCCATAACGGCGGACATCATCACGTTGATGGTCGCCCCTACAGACACCACATCCATATAAATATGGCTGCCTTTGAGTTTCTCTGCCTCGGTGATGATCAGCCCGTGGGCGATCTTCACATCCGCTCCCAGCGCTTTCCATCCCTTGATATGCTGGTCAATGGGCCTGCTGCCTATATTACAGCCGCCCGGAAGCGCCACTTTAGCGCTTTTATATTTTCCTAAAAGTGCACCTATCAGATAATAAGATGCCCTGATCTTCTTTACATAATCATCCGCGATCACAAGATTGCAGATCCCGGAACCATTTATCTTTACAGTATGCCTGTCAACTCTCTCTACTACCGCGCCAATACTTTCTATCGCCTGCAGCAGGATATTGGTATCCCGCACATCAGGCATATTCTCTATCAAAACGGTTTCATCCGCCATGGTTGCAGCAGCCAGGATCGCAAGCGCGGCATTTTTTGCACCGCCAATCTCCACCTCGCCGACCAGAGGATTTCCGCCTTTAATCACATATTGTTCCATAAACCGACCTCTGATTCATTTTCACATCTTTGACTAGTTTACCACTTTTATCGCAATTTGTAAATAATAGTTTGCCCCCGGTAAAATACCGGGCGCAGCTGCCGCCCTGCGGCTCTCTAGTTCAGATACTTCAGCGGATCTACGGCGCTGCCGTTAATACGGATCTCAAAATGCAGGTGGGGCCCCGTACTGTTCCCGGTATTGCCCGAAAGAGCGATCTTCTGTCCCTGCGAAACACTCTGTCCGGCGGATACCAGCACCTTGCTCAAATGGCCGTACCTGGTTTCCCTGCCGTCCGGATGTCTGATATAGACCACATAACCGTAGCCGCTTCCCCAGCCCGCTTTCGTGACCACGCCGCCGCAGGAAGCCATGACCGCCGTACCGGTGGGTGTCGCCCAGTCCACGCCTTTATGGTTCGTGCTGGCCCCCCGCTTCGGTGCTTTACGCCCGCCGAATCTGGAAGACAGCCTTCCGCCTGAGATCGGTTTAATATAAGTGGGCGGAATTTTTGTACCCTTCTCCACGATCTTCGGCACCGCTTCCATATCCACTTCTTCCTTGATGATCTCCGTGTCCGTCACGCTGTTATTCCGGTAGGAAACAAGTGCCACGACCCTTCTGTGTCCTGCCGACGGCTGCTGCAAAGTCACCTGCTCCGTCGTGTACCAGTCGTCATTATCCACATAGATGACATCCGCGTCATAATCTTCCTCATAGTACAACTCTTCCTGCCGTTCCACGGAAAGTTCCGGTTCCGGCACGGAAATGATCAGCTCATCCCCTACGCGGATCACGGAATTTTCATTCTCCAGTGTCTCATTCATGGCCACCACATCCTCGATGGTCATATTATGCTCTTCTGCGATCTCTCCCAAAGTATCACCGGCTACCACTTCATATATTTTATTCGTCTCCTGGTCTTTTGTTACCTCTTCGATGGCAGCTTCCAGGCCGGAAAGATGACTTTCCGGCATATAGGACTCCACGATCTCCACCGTATCCCCGAAGTTCATATGGATCAGCCCGCGGTTATACTCCGACAGATCTTTTTCCTCCTCGATCTCCACCGCATCCGCCGCCTCCTGAAAGACCGCAAAAATACCGGAACTCAATAGGCTGGACGCATCCGCCCTCGCCTTTTCTTCCTGTGTCTCCTCCTCCTTCGCCTCTATCTCGCTGTAAACCTTCGTCGTCAGGACATTCAGTTCCCTGTCCGTATCCTGCACCATCTCCACGCCGTAGCTGTCCGTGGAATCATATTTATTGACCGCCGCCTGCAAAAGCTGCTGCACCTCATCCATGCTGGAAAGATTTACCGTGAAATTGTTGATCTTCACGGTGTACGCCTGCTGCATAGTCTCCTCCCGGCTGTTCTCCATGACGCCCTGCATCTGCGCTATGACATCTTCCTCTCTGCTGATCTCCCCGAACAGCACTTCCCTTCCCTCAAGCGATAACTCCGTCTTCATGAACACAAGATCGCCGCTTTTTTCCGATACGACATATCTCGCCTGCGTCATACAGCTCTCCGCTTCCTTCGCATCCGCCACCTGCCCCACCAGGGCTCCGTTCAAATACACATCGAACATATTATCCCCGGTGTGTTCAAAAAACCTGATGCTTGGCAGCCCGAGGGCTCCGAAAAACAGCATCAGGACCGATGTCTTAAAATAGGTATATTTTATTCTTCTGATCAGATTATTTCTCATGTTCATCCCCGTGCATTCCGCAGACGCATCTGCGAAAATGCTTCAGATTCTCTACTTTATCCTGTTCGTAACAATTTTGTAACAAATTTCATTTTAACAGTATTTCCACAGATTGTAAAGGCGATACTATATTTTTTGCAAAAACTGTGCTACACTGTCCTTTATGGAACAGATCATTTTTCATATCGATGTCAACTCCGCTTTTTTGAGCTGGAGCGCGCTTGAAAAACTGAAAAACGGGGAGGAGACAGACCTGCGCACCATCCCCTCGATCATCGGCGGCGATACCGCCAAACGCCACGGCGTGGTGCTGGCAAAGTCCATTCCCGCAAAGGCTTACGGCATCCATACCGGCGAGCCTGTCAGTGATGCCCTGAAAAAATGTCCTTTTCTCGTATCCTGTCCCCCTGACCACAAATTATACTCCGAAAAAAGCAGGCTGTTGATGGCGCATCTCTCCGATATCTGTCCGGATATCGAACAGGTCAGCGTGGACGAATGCTATATGGATTTTACGACCGTA
>ERZ808028.1046-NODE-1046-length-18287-cov-17.649149_pt1 | contig 18287 bp, 21 predicted proteins | sample MGYA00380184_ERZ808028 | MGnify/ENA primary metagenome ERZ808028 (study PRJEB31490, sample SAMN06133397) | mouse gut metagenome | isolation source: J8_1 | host: mice | place: China: Chengdu | collected 2015-05 ...
GGAATGAATGAGTTTATGAACAGGATTGCACTGCATAGCTTTTCAAGTTTTGATATTGCTAAAAATGCATCAGATGATGATGCGCCCGAACGCTTTTATCACGGGTTTGTGCTGGGACTGATGGTTGAACTAGCTGGGAGATTTGAGATCACATCTAACAGGGAAAGCGGCTTTGGAAGGTATGATATCATGCTGACACCCGCAAACAGGGAAAGAGACAACGCATATATCATTGAGTTTAAAGTGCATAAATCTTCCAAAGAAAAAGATCTCGCACAGACTGTTGCAAACGCTCATTCCCAGATTGACGAGAAGCTGTATGATGCCAAACTGATTGCAGATGGCTTTTCGCCAGATCAGATTCGGAAATATGGATTTGCATTTAAGGGAAAAGAGTGCCTGATTGGATAAATATTGTCATACAGGGCAGGGAAAGAATCTCCCTGCTCATGTATTGTTAGAAATTAGTTTAATTACATTTGAAAGAATAATAATCAAAGAGGATAATTCATGTATAATACGAAATTCATAATGGATAATGGAAAAGATTTATATCCCGGGTATATTGGCAGGGAGCAGAGAGCTCTGATCAGAAACCAGTATATAGGAAGAAAAGGATATATGTGGTGCGCGTGCCGTCCGGATGCAGGTCTTTATTATAAGATCAGCGGGGATTTAAAAATTTATCCAGAACATAATGGATATGTGCATGACAAATACTGTTGCAGATATAAAAATCGGACAGACGGCGAACAACAAAAGCCGCCTTATTATGTAGGCGAAGACGGAGACGTGACGGTATTTACTTCCTTTGATCCTAGGCGATTTTCAAGAAATACAGACAGCCTGGAGAAAAATCAGCAGTATACCATAGCTCCCGATGAAGAATCCGCGGAGTCGGAAGATGTCCTGATCGACAAAGCTGATCCTAAAAAACTGTTAAAGAGCCACGATTAGGACTTGACGGGCTTGTAAGAGGTATTAACACAGATTGTTTTTCTGAAAAAGTTCTTAATGGTAAAACGATAGAGAACCGACAAAGCTTTTCCTCTTATGTTTATTATAGGACAAAGAAAGTAAAACTAAGCAGAAATAAAAAAACAATAGGAGACTTAACTCTTGAAAAAGATGGTGTCCGCTTTATGTATGTTCCATTCGCAGGCATTTATCAAAGCAGGGATCAGAATTTCTTAAAAGTTTATATACAGACCATAAGTGCAGATGGGAAAATGTTCAAAAACTTTACTTTTCCTGAAATTGCCGAAAAAGCGATTACAAGATTCAGGAAACAATATGGGACAGAGCCAGATTCCAACACATTCCTGGCCGGATTCCAGTACATAAAAAGCTGCAAGGTTCCTGGGAAAAATAGATCAGGCAGCAATACGTACCGTGTACTTGGAAGAGTGCATTTATTTCAGGTATCAGATGCCGGCGTTTACTGCCGCAGCATAATGGAGTTAAATACTTTTAATGCACTGCACAGAATTACCAGAAGCAATCATGCTATTAAATTCTGGATTCCGCCAGAAGATGAACGTGTGGGAGCAATCATAGAAGTTGATGGGTATTGTAAAAAAATTTTACTCATGTTCCGTTCAAAGAACAGCGAAACATTGTCATATAATACGGATCTGTATGTTCCGTTTGTTATTGATAATTCTGTACCAATAACAGAGAAAAAGCTTTATGGGCTTGTCCGGTAATGTTATTTTGTCTGATATATATAGGAAGCGCAGTATCCAGATCAATTTGACTTGAAAATTTTAAGGGTCAATGATATTATAATCCTACATTCTATTTTTTCCCATTATAAATTTGAACAAGTAATAAAGAAGATAATTATTAATATCTGATAATATTCAATAAAGAGAGGATACGGCAAATGAAATATGATCCAAACTTACTCGAATCAATCAAAAACGAAATTATAAGACTACTGAGTGTGATCGAAGACATGCAGAATGGGGATGAAGAGGATCTAGCCTGCAAAAAGAATGACATGCGGCCGCAGAAATTCAGGAGTATTTTTACAGCATGTCTGGAGCAGCGCAGCATGATAATAAACCATACGCCGGAAGAACGGATTTATGAAATCCTTTTTGAAACAGTAAGCCCTGCAGCATATCCTAGTGATCTTGACCATACCATACCTTACTGTATGGAAAAATATCTTGATGACAAGGAAAAGGACATACTGAGGAGAATTTACTGGAATAATGATACATATGAATCTGTCAGCAACGCATACAGTACTAATTCATCAAATATCAAAAAGATCGCGCGGAACGCACTGAAGAAACTCAAAAATAAAGAAGCCATAAAATATATGGAATTTGGTCTGAATTATGAGGAGGAACTAAAAAGGATCCGTGAAGCATCAACTGAAGGTGGACGCAGTGAAAATGTACTACGCTTAATGAATAACCTTCCAAAAGAGATCATATTGACCCATGTACAGGCGGCAGCATTGCAAAAGGCAGTCACGTTAGTAAAACAGTTGAAAGAGGATTATTCGAACCTGTATGAATACGAACCCGCAGATACGGATGCCGGCGATAAGATGGAGGTCTCAATCGAGAAATGTGATAATCAATCAGATTCAATATCCCAGATGCAGATTGGCGAAATGGAGCTGCCTAACCGGTTAAAGAATGCACTTCAGAAAAATAACATATTTACTGTTGGCGAACTGACGAAGCATTCAGCGGCAGAACTTCGGAAGATGCGTGGAATTGGCGATTCAATGCTGCGGGTTTTGGTTACGGAACTAGAAAAGTATGATATTGAGCTGTATTCCTGACAAAAATACAGGCAATTAATGATTGTCTGTACTTTTGTCCTTAGTGTGACTGAATGGCAAGCTTATACTCTGGCAAGTGAAATTTTTTTCTTTGACTAATTTAAGGAAGGGATACAGCAGGAGTAAAAGGACTATAGGACAATCATGAAATCCCTGATGGATTGCGGTTCTATCGACACAGAGTTGAAGGCGGTCAGCGATGAGATGGATGTGACTGCTAGGCTGATTCAGAAGCTGGTCGATGAGAACGCCGTCCGGAAACTTGACCAGCACGACTACCGCAAAAAGTATGACGGGTATGCCAGCCGGTACGCCGCTTTAGAGAGCCGGCTGGACAGCTTGGAGAAAGAGCGGGAGAGGAAGGAAATCCAGTATGACATTTTCAGCGGTTTCCTTGCGGGGCTTAGTGAAATGGAGAAGCTGCCGGTGAATTTCAACGAGAAGCTGTTCCACAGGCTTGTGGATTACGCAACGGTCTATTCGGACAGCAGGGTGGTTTTCACTTTCCGCAATGGCGTGGAAGTTAGTACGACGATTTAAAGCCGGAAGCGACCAGGGCATCGGGTTTGCGCCAGATGCCTTCGGCCGCTTTTTCTATGCATGAAAATAGGGTACTGCTGTGTATGGAAATTTGCGAAGAATTGAGGTATAATTTTGATGCCGAAAGCGTCTGGCAAAACGGCATTTGTGTGGTAAATAAAATAAAAAAAGATATTGATTGACAGGAGGTGTTGGTTTGAAAGTATTGGATTTAGATATGGACTATTTCATGACAAAAATAGCTAATACATCTTTTTCTTCTATGGAAAGACTTAGTGAAGAGTGCTATGGCAGCTCTGTATGGCCTGTTGATAAGGTGCGACAGTTTTTAGAAAAGAATTTAGGGCTATCAAAAGAACACAAAATACCTGGCAGAGTTGTTTGTGGACACAATGAGTCTCTATTCTTTTGGGAGGAACTTATTGAAAGTAGTAAATTGAGAGAGCCGTTTGATATTATTCATGTAGATTCTCATGCAGATTTAGGACTTGGTGGTCCTTCTGGTAGTTTTTTGCAGAGTATGTTTCTTACCTTACCTATTGCATCAAGAAGACGGATTCGTGATTATGAGTTTAATGATAGAATTGAAGGAATAAGCATTGGAGACTATTTACTCTGGGCAATAGCTTATAGAATGGTTTCTTCTATAACCTATTGTGCAAATCCGAACGGCGATAAGAATGACTATTTGTGGGATACACTAAAAGATTTTCATGAAGAATATGTTTGGGATAAGCCTGTAAGAAATTACATTCAACTCAAGTTTAATATGGAAATGGAAATGCCCCAGTATAATTCCTCAGATGTTTACAAGAATAAGTATCTTGCTGAGGCAATAAAGGAGCCAGAGGTCGAATTGTTAATAATACCAACCATTGAGGATGTTAGATTTTGTGGAGATTTCGATTATGCAGTTTTAGCTCAGTCACCGAATTATACCCCAGCAAGTGCTGATTATATAATAAATATTTTTCGAGAATACATTGAGGAAATATAGAGATTTAATTCAAACAATTCCAGTTGATAGGGATGATTGAAAAAATCCAATAATCCTATGGGTGCAAAAAATAACGATAGCCACCTTAAAAAATGGGTTATCGTTATTTTTTACACTATGGAATATCGAAAGTGCGGCAATTCCAATTCAAAAAACGATAGCCGCCCATGCATGGGTGCATCTGCCTTTATGAAAAGTGTTGATTTCAGGGCGTTTGCGGTAAATGTAAAAACGATAGCACCCACACAGAATTTGTATCAATCTGGACACGCAATATGGTATGAGAAGTCGGCAAGTGAACTAATCACCTACTGATTCGATTATAAAAAATATTATCTTAAAATACAATTATAAATAATTTCTTCCTTAAAATCATCTACGAAATCATATGATTATCAATACAATATATTATAGGAAGAAATCCGATACAGACTGATCCATAATGTCCTGATTCACACCGATATATCGCAATGTAACCGCAGAATTTGCATGATTAAACAAATGCTGGAGCAGCGCAATATCTTTATATTTCTGGTAATGCCAGTAACCAAAGGTTTTGCGCATGGAATGTGTGCCGATCTCGTCCAGTCCGATCTCCTGCGCAGCCTCATTCAGTATTTTATAAGCTCTGTCCCGTTTGATGGGCTGGTTCTTTCCTTTTCTGCTTCTGATCAAATAATCTTCTTCGGTCAGATTGAATTTTTCAATATAGGAATTTAATTCAGCCTGCATTTGTGAATTAAGTAGAAATCGTTTTGTCTTTCCTGTTTTTTTCTCTACTATATTAATATGTGTCCTGTCCCTTACATCGGACACCTTCAAGGTAAGGATATCTGATACACGAAGTCCCACATTAATCCCAATCAGGAACATGATGTAATATTTTTCGTCTTTGGCTTTTAACACGGTTTTCATTGTCTGTATTTTTTTCTTGTCTCGTATGGGTTGTACGTAGTTCAATTTTTCATTCCCTGCTTTCCTGTATAATACATATTGTTTGATTTGGTTTATATGTATCTTACATCATTATACCATTATATATAATCCATATCAATAAAAATAATCTATATGTATTATTTGGTTACATATTATTTGCGTGTCAGACATATAATGCATATTGTTTAAAAATAACGATATAAATCATATAATATAAACAATATGTATTATTCAAAGAGGTGGTATTTACAAAAATATCAACATAAAGGCTGTTTACATTGATTTTACAGGATTCTTAGGAAGTCACCGAAAGATACACAAGTATCATTGTGTATCTTTCGATAACGTTTAGCCATAGTGTCCTACCATCTGAAATACATTTGTATTTTTATTGACGAAATCATAGTACACTGGTGATGAAAAGTGTGATATAATTTTTTGTCAGTTAAAATTTTAAATATTTTTTTGCTGCTTACCGCAGCCGGCCAGATTATTGATTCATATTTAACCAATAATCTATATTAACAGCAGACACTCAAAATTTACCAGGGAGGAAGAAATGTCAAAAGAATACATACTTCAATATATCAGGGATTTAAAATCAGTGATCGATTATCATGTTACCAATGGAATTCCCATAGGGGATGCAGTTGATCCAGAGCTGCAGGCAGTATGTGACAAATTAATACAATCAGGAACCACACTTGAGCCGCAGTTTATGAATGAGATGTACAAGTACATCATTTACCTTGAAAACGTAAAGACCACAACAGACAATAGCGATGATTTCCTTAAGATGACAGATCCTAAGTACATTAAGGTAAGAAATCAGTTTCAGGGTATTCATCTTGAATTTTTTATCAGCATGATGCTGATGAATACAACCCGTATCATTTTGGAGTACGAAAATGCTTAAGAATCTAACTGAATATTAAAAGTATAAAAGCAGGGACTTATTTTTGTGAAAGTTCCTGTTTTTTTATGCGCACGGGCAGGGGAGGATAAATCTTCCATACCCGGTTACAAAAAATTAATGAGAAACGAGGAGAAAAGTATTATGAAAAATGAAGAAAAGAAACCCCATATTTCTGAGGAAATTGATGGAAAGATCGACCTGATCAGAAAGAACATTGAGTTCTGCCAGACAAACGGCATCCCGGAAGCGCTTGAAACAGGCGGAAAGTATTTTAAAAATTTTTCAGAACTCATTTCAGGTACCGTTTCGATGGAACTGGAACATCTCGGCGCAGCACTTAGAAAAATGTTCCCGTTCCTGCCTAATACAAAGGAAGGCGAACATCTGGCAAAGGTTATCCAGACTACAATTGATAACAGTCATGACCGCTTTGCTGAGATCACAAGAACTGCTGATGAGGACGCCCTGAAAACAGAATTTACAAAGGCAGCCAGGGAATATGCAGACAAATATGTGGAATACATGCTGGCAGACAAGGCAGTGTAGTCTGTAAAACGGCATGACAGCAGACAAAAATAAATGAAATGGAGGAAATATATGTATTCAGATTACAGGCTCCAGATTGACCAGATTCTGGAGGACACGGAAAAGGAAGAAGCCAATAACTCGCAGGATAAGATTGCGGCGGTTGCCATGTACAAAATTATGGTTGGCGCAATCGGGAAATTTATTGAAAAGGAAAGTTGCAACGATCCGAAATTTGATGCAGCCCTGTCGCTTGACTGGAAGAACGCGGGGCGCATGCTGAAATACATATGGTCAAAAGCGGAGAAGATGGCTTTAAGACATGGGCAGACAGCATCCTGCTGTTTAACTGAAGAAGCAGTGTACGCGTGGGTACGTGAATACTATTTTCTTGATGACAGGGAGATGGTAATGGAAGAAAGGGCGAAAAAAGCAGAGGCAGGGCGAAAGCGAAAGCAAAGGGCGGCGGCAGCAAAAGAAGCCTGGTACCGGGAAAACGCAATTGACCTCCTGAGTAAACAAAGCGGTTGGACGGATCTGCCTGATGAGGAAAAAAATAAAAAAATTGCATCAAAGATTAAATCACTCAGGAAAAAAGATAACGATAAACCTGCAAAATCAACTACAAAAACTACTGCCTGCAAATCTGCCAGGGACAAAGATGATACTTCGGAAACTACCGGAAGACCAGACACTGTCGCAGATGAGTCACAAAATGGTAATCCTGAAATGCACTTTACTGAAAATTCCATTGAACAGGAAATGGCATTTGCCAATACCCTTGACGGCCAGATCAATCTGTTTAATTTAATATAAGGAAGGTGGAACATATGCTGACAAACAGAGAAATACGGGCGCTGCCCATGCCCAGAATCACCCATGAAACAAAAATGCTTGCATTACAAAATGCAGATCATAATGTTTTTGTCGTCACTTCAGGAAAGATAAAGAGCAACATAGTAATTAATGTATTCTCTAAAAACGAGGATGGCAGGGTGTCATTATTTTACAGATATTTTATAAAGAAGCATGACGCCCGTCTATATAATATACGAACCAATAAAATTACCGACGGATACCTGACGAATGTTTTACAGTACAGAGACACGATAACAGCAGCCAAAAAAGAAGCAGAGAAACTGAAACGGTATATCAGTCCGAACAGCACTGGCAGTTCGGCACAGGGTATGCTCTATAAGTATGATACGTGGCGTTCCGACATACGATGTAAGCTCCGTAAGGACAAAAAGTGTGCTGAAATAGACGGCATCATGCGTAAGATCAAAAAAGTTCCAAAATCATTTGAAACCACTGTACAAAAAACAATGTCCCATTCAAACTATATCTTTTTCGACAGAAAAAATAATCTTGGAACATGTTCCTGCTGTGGATCTACGCTGAAACTGTCAGAGCTGCCCAGATTCAAAGACAGGGAATTCGGAAAGTGCCCAAAATGCGGTAAAGATATCCAGTTCAAATCTGAGATAAGAAGGCAGTATTGTGGCATCCGTGATGAAGGGATGGCAGTACTGGTACAGAAATATGCAGACCATGTCTTGGCTGTAAGATATTTTCATATATTGTATGACTATAAAAAATTACCAGTTCCAAAAGTAACCGTGCGGGAGGTGATTCGGACAATCATAGATTATAATAAGCAGAGTATCTGTGATTATGAATGGTATTATTACAATGGAACAATGCGGTGGTGCCTCCCCCAGAATAGCATGTTCAATCCAGATGGATTCCACCACATCTTTTTAAAGGGCATACTCCATAAAAAAGGGCTGTCAAAGGAACTGCGTGCAGCCGGGATGGATAAGCTCCTACAGGGATGGGAACAGATCAACCAGTTCATAAAAGCCGACTCTGCCAAATCCTGCTATGTGCGTGTAAAATACCTTGAATATCTTGCGGCCACTCCGGTTCTCGAACAGATAACTAAATGCGAGTTTTATAACCTCGTATCCGACTATATGAGCGGCAAAAAATATAGCATGATTTCCCTGCTTAATGAGAAGGAAACCTCAATCATAAAAATACTTGGTCTGAAAAACAGGGTGCAGCTTCGTGAGGCACGGTCTTTAAATATTAACAGCAGTGAACTAGACAGTATCCAGACTTATAACAAAACAACTGATGTAAACCGTTCCGTCAGCGACATACTCAGGCTTGCGAGGGATTATGAAGGAAGAGAAGAGCGTGTATTTGCACTGCCAGACAGCAGACTGCGAAAACTTTCAAAATATCTTGACGGTATGGGCTGCAAAAAATATGAACGGCATAATCTTATTACTGACTATTTTGACTATATGCGCAGCTGTGAAATCCTTCACTATGATATGACCTCTGATATTGTGCTGTATCCAAAAGATTTCAAAAAAGCACATGACGAAGCAGCTGTAAACGTAAAGAGCAGGAAACTTGCGGAGGAATGCAGCATGATTGCAGGACTTCTGCCGGATATGCATAAAAAATATGATTTCAGCAGTGGTACCCTTCTGATCAAGGCTCCTGATTCGGGGCGGGACATCATATGTGAGGGACAGGCACTTCATCACTGTGTCGGTAATTATATTCCGCAGGTTGCAGATGGGAGTACAGTGATATTGTTTATCCGCAGGAAAAGCGCACCTGATAAGCCCTATGTAACAGTGGAGGTTAAAAATGACAAAGTAGTGCAGATCAGAGGATTTGACAATAGAGTACCAGAATCTGATGTCGTTGATTTTGTCGAACAGTTTAAGCACTCAAAATGCATAGCATAAGAGAATAGACAGAAAAAGGTTCTTTACCAGATGGATAAAAATATAATAGGTTTTGTTTATACGGGCAGAGGACTTTGTGTCACTGCCTGTTCTATGATAGGAGGAATTATGAAAGCAATAAAAATTGGAACAAGGGTTGAAATATATAATGATGCCGTGATAACTTACAATGAACTACCTGCCAGAGCTTATATTGTAAGATTTGCAAAAATGACAGGGTTTTATCTGGATGAATATCCAAATATCCAGGTAAAAGAGGATAAAATTTACGGTGAACACATGAAAAAGGTTCACAAAGTACTGCATGCATTTGAGAAGTTTGATCGAAATTTAGGCGTGATATTAAGCGGGAACAAGGGGATTGGCAAATCAATGTTTACCAGGCTTCTTTCAGAAATGGCAGTCAAAACGGGTATTCCGATTATTGTGGCTGACCAGTATATTCCGGGAATTGCGTCTTATATAGAATCAATTGATCAGAATGTAATGGTGCTTTTTGACGAGTTTGATAAGACATTTGGTGATGTTAAACCGGCTGAGGGAGAAGTCGATCCACAGGCGGCACTGCTTGGTTTATTTGACGGGGTATCACAGGGAAAGAAATTGTTTGTCATCACCTGTAATGATATCCGAAAACTGAATGATTTCTTTATCAACCGTCCGGGGCGTTTTCATTATCATTTCCGTTTTGATTATCCGTCAGCGGAGGAAATCAGGACATACCTGCATGACAAACTGGAAGCAGTGCATCACAACGAGATCGAGCCAATCATCGCATTTTCAAGAAAAGTTGACCTCAATTATGACTGTCTCAGGGCTATCGCATTTGAGATTAACAGTGGGGAGGCTTTTAGCGACGCAGTTGGGGACTTAAACATAATCAACCTGTCCCAGGAGCAGTACAACCTGACCATTTATTTTAATAATGGTACGCCAATGCATATTCATAACCGGAATATAGATTTCTTTGAAAACCAGGAAATCAGGGTCTGCTTTTCAGAAGACAATTACAACGAAATCCTTACAGTGGGATTCTGGATAGCAGATAGTGAGTATGACATAAAGAATAACTGTTCCGTAATCGCTGGTAAGAAGCTGAGGGTCACATATGATGAGGATTATGATGAGAATGAGGTCAGAAGGGTTAAGAAATTAGTCGTAGATCGTCTGGAAATCCAGAAAGTACGGGAAAAGAACCTGCATTATGCAGTATAAACAACCGAAAACTGTTTTCCAGAATATTCATGCAGGAACAATATAAAAGAAGGCAATACGGTACTGGCGCAAATATCAGGTGGTACATTCACCGATATTTGCGCAATAAAGAACCGGCAGTTAATGCCACCCAATAATAGTCAGGAATCTGGAGGTGTAACAGGTATGAACATTATGTTTTTTGCGAATAACCAGAGAAAACTACATGGTCTGCCATTATGGAGAAAGAAAAACAAAAGAAAGCGCTGTTTTACCAGATGTGAAGCAGATGAGACAATAAAAGCATTTTTAGAATATTGTAACCAAAAATAAGGATCTGGGGGTGTGAAATATGGGGACAAAAACTACATTAAATGATCTGAATGAGTACCTTTTTCAGGAAATGGACCGGCTTACGAATGAAGATTTATCGGTGGAAGATCTGGATAAAGAGATTAAGCGCAGTGACGCCCTGCAAAAGATAGCCAAGACAATAATCGACAATGGAACACTTGCACTACAGGCCAAAAAACATCTTGACGAATATGGCCAGGGTGATAAAGTGGAAATTCCATTAATTGGCGCCAGAGATAAAGACTGACCATGAAAACCAGGTACTTTATAAAACGCACAAATTTGATAAAGAAGAATTTAAAATTGGAGGATTAGGATTGATGAATGGACACCAATACACGGCAGAAGAACAGGCATTTATGGCTCAGTATGTACCGGGACACAGTTACAGGGAAATCCAACAGGTATTTATAGATAAGTTTGGCTGGGAAATTTCTTCCGGCCAGATTAATTTCTATATCGGGAACCATCATTTAAACACCGGACGGACAGGGCGTTTTTCCAAAGGACATGAACCAATGAATAAGGGAAAAAAGGGAACCTGCGCTGCCGGGTGTGAAAAAACATGGTTTAAAAAAGGACATATTCCCCAAAATTACAGACCAATAGGCAGTGAACGGGTGTCCGCGGACGGATACATTGAAGTCAAGGTTGCAGATCCCAACAAGTGGAAAACAAAACACAGGGTCGTGTGGGAAGCTGTCCATGGCAGGATACCGAAAGGCTGTATTCTCATTTTCAGGGATAATGACAAAACCAATACAAAGATAGATAACCTGATACTGGTCAGGCGTGGCACACATGCAGTCTTAAACCACACAGGCCTTTACGGGTACAGCGGTGAATTTAAGGAAACAGCCATCCGTATTGCGGAGCTGAAAGCTGCTTCTTTCAAGGCCAGAAAACGGCTGGATAACCAGACAAAATAAGAATATAAGGGAGATGGAAAATGGAAGAATCAGAAAGAAGCATAAAGGCATTTATCATACCTTATGAGGCATGGTATAAAAATGTGATTTCAGGAAACCCGCGTATATACATAGGGCTTTACTATGAAGCCGGTGGATGTGATGGAGAATTTGGGATTGTCTGGGACGGGATCGGTATCCGGCTTATGGCATATAGTGATGCATGGGAAACATTGAGAAAAATGCCTGAACTGATTGAACTGATGGCGAAAATCGACAGGGAAAAATCAAAGCCAGCGGTCCCGGAATTTGTCGAACTTCTGAAAAGGATTGGATTCAGGGATCTGACAAAACGTGAGAATCCGTACACAAGGCAGACAATATAAAACGGGGATCTGGAGGTGTGATATGAAAAAAGTAAAGTTTAAGTCTGACACGAATGAATTTTATGGAGATTACGGTGATGGCGAAATGCGGGAAATCACTGAAAAAGAGTGTTACCGTTTCGTTAACCGTTGTAATGTCAAGTGTGTTGGTTCCGACGAAAATGGTTACACAATATATATTTTAATTTAACAAACTAAACTGATAAACAGGAGGAGAATAAAAATGGGCATGTACCATAAAAACCGTTTAGCAGGTATCAGATTCAAGCGGTTTGCCAAGAGATGTACGTCCAGGGGAATGCGGCGTGCCGCCAAAAAAAGCTGTGACATTAACCAGTGTGACAAATACACGCTGACAAGAAAAAGCCACAATTTATATGGCATGGACGGCTGGAAGTATAGTTAAATTTATAAAAACAGCCCTGTCCAGCGGAAAAGGCGGCACCTGTATAACTGTAAGCGGGTGCCGCTTTAATTTGAAGATTTTTTTAATCAGGATTCGGAGGATTATAACACATGAATAAAGCAGAAACCGTTTACAACCAAAAACAATTAATGGCAGATTTTATCGGCTGTGACTGTTTTGGTATCAGCGAAAATGTGGCATTATCAGACTATGATGATGCAATATCGGAAATCATATCCATGATCGAATATTGCATTGATATAGGGGATAAAACAGAAGTAGCTGAATGGAGGCGGATGCTCCAGCAGACAAAAATAGAAAAAAGACGCGCCAGAAAGATGATTGATCATAAAAACAGACTGGAGCCTGCCCTGACATAAGACTTATCAGGATAGCGAGTTGCGAATGATGCAAATGCCAAAGCACTTGGGGAAAGTTATCTTTCTGATCGGAGTCGAGAGGCAGAGGATTATGCGGCAGCATAGTTCTGTTGAGATATATCTGCAATTGGAGCGGTGGAAAAGATTCAACTGCATCAATCATCCTTGCGCACGAAAACAATGAACCGCTGAACATTATCCTGTTTGTGGAGGTCATGTATGACCATAAACGGGGAATAAGCGGCGAAAATCCAAAACATATGGCGTTTATCGAAAATACGGCAAAACCCCTGTTTGAGTCATGGGGATATCAGGTTGTTATACTAAGATCGGCAAAAGATTATTTAAGTTTTTTCAATCATATTATTCAAAATCCCACAAAACATAAAGAACACAAGGGATTACGTTTCGGGTTCCCGCATACAGGAACATGCGGAATAAAACGAGACTGTAAGATAAAGGCGATAAATGATTTCCTAAAGACTTTTGACGAACAGGTCATCCAATATATCGGTATATGCCCGGAAGAACATAAAAGGCTCACCAGCCTGCATAAACAGGAGAACAGCATGTCGCTGCTTGAAAAATATGGATTCTCTGAAAAAATGGCAATGGAGAAATGCAGGGAATACGGCCTGCTCAGCCCGGGATATGAATTATCAGACAGGGGCGGGTGCTGGTTTTGTCCGAACGCTAAATTAGACGAACACAGAGAAATAAAAAAGATTTTTCCCGAAATATGGAAAGAATTCGTTTCACTGGAGAAAGAAACAGATGTAGCAAACTCCATATGGAATATTTATGGAAAATACACATTACAGGAAATAGACAGGCTGTTAGGGAAGGATGACAGAAATAACCCCTGCCAGCCCTTCTGACTCCCTGTAACCAGTCAATGACAATGGCAGGCTGAAACAGTCTGCTGTTTGTCAGCGCCTTAAGGGACTATTACGATAATTAAGCTGGCTGACAAAGAAACGGAAAGAAGATTATTTTCAAACAACTGACTGGTATGTATATTGAAGCAGCATGTAAGCAAGGGGGGTATAAGCATGAATACATGGCAGATGATTAAAGAACTAACAGAAACCAAAAGTGCTTTTGGGGAAGTATTTTATGGCGCTGTTCATAAAGATGAGGGGATTAAGATATGTTATCTGAGGCCGGATGCCGGGAGCATAGAATTCCGGTATTTTGATTTCATCAGCAAAAAATTAACAATGCTTCCTGTGTTATACAATGAAGAAACCTGGACGGCATTACCTCCTGATACGGCAAAGAAATATTTAGACAAACGCATAGATGCTGTTTTGGTGGAGGGATAGATATTTTTATCCACAAGATGATACAACAGTGCGGCTATATCTGAATGATTGATAAAGTTAAAAAAGAATAATAATGCGCATATGTAAATTTACACGCACTACTATGCGCAAATGAAGAAGAAAGGATCAAGAATATGAATACATGGCAGATGATCAGGGAATTAACAGAATCCAAAAAGGATTCTGGAAACTTATTTTATGGTCATATTGACGAGGACGAAGGAATTTTTATATGCGGACTAAATCCGGATGATGGAAGTATAGAATTTTGGTTTTATAGTTTTATAGATGAAAAGTTAGAGAAAAATCCTATTATATATAATGAAATGAACTGGATCGAACTGCCTGCAGGGAAGGCCAAAAAATATTTAGGTGTTCACTTAAATGATATTTCTCCCACAGACGGAAGAATACGTAATCATGGCCGTTCAGAAGAGAAGGGAAGTTACCAAATGGCAGATGGGGATGAGAAGGAACAACTTATATCCCATATTGAAGATGTTGTTGCGCTTTACGGGCTAAAGATAATGGATGGGGATCATGACTGCATAATTGTAAGGGAAAGCAATACGGATAAGGATTTTGAAATCCGTGTCACCCAGCTTATTTAGGGGGGATATGGTATGAAAAACAAAGACTACAAAAAAGAGTTCTGTACCCTGATGGAAAAATTTGCTTTCAGCCATTCCAGATGGCAGGTGTGGAATGATTTCCTGAGTCTGTCCGCGATCTCCCTGGCGGACGTAGTACCCACGCCTGAAAAAGAGGAACGGGAAGAAAAGTATCTCTCCATCATAAACAGTTACCAGGAAAAGGAACAGGAAATTTTTCCACAGCTGCTGAATCTGGTGGTGATGGCGCTGGAAGAAAATCCGGGGCAGGATTTTCTGGGCAGCCTGTACCATCATCTTGAACTGCACCAGGAGCAGAAAGGGCAGTTTTTTACGCCTTACCATATCTGTGAATTTATGGCAGAAATTCAGTTTCCGAATAAGGGAACGGACGAAATGATGAAGAAAAAGCATTATATCAGCGTAAATGATCCGGCCTGCGGCGCGGGTGCCATGCTGATTGCATTTGCCAATGCGGCAAAAAGGCATGGCATCAATTACCAGAAGCATGTACTGTTTGTGGCACAGGATATTGACCGTACTGCAGCGATGATGTGCTACATACAAATGTCCCTGCTGGGATGCCCTGCTGTTGTAGTCATCGGAGACAGTCTGACAAAGCCATTCCCAAATTCAGACAATGAAGCATGGTATACCCCGTTTTATTACCTGAACCAGTGGCGTTTTGCATCAAAAAAGGCTGAAGGGAAACAAGAATACAGTGGTGATATTACGGGAAATGGAGTGATTACAGTTATTCTTGACGATCCAAATGAAAATATCAAACTGTTGGAAGGTGCGGATGAATATGGTTCGTTAGAAAAACAGAGGGAGTATTTTTTGGAAATCATTAAACAAGAAATATCACTATAACAATACAATTCTTCTAAATATCATGACTGAATCATCACAACAGGTATACGTAATTGATTTAAAGATTATGACAATTACGACATATTCCAGAATTAATATGTGCTTTCTATAATGATGTGTGATATACTATTGACAAGTACAAGGAAAAGTATGATAATACAGCGTTTTAATAGGAAAAAATATTTAGATTTCCGGCAGATATCAAGAATTTTAAACAAATATTTTTTCATTGGAAAGGATGTGTTATAGCAATGCAGACAAAGCTCCCCATGGGAATTGAGAATTTCAAAGAAATACGTACAGGGGGATTCTACTATGTCGATAAGACAGGACTGATCAAAACACTACTAGAGAATCCGGGAAAAGTTAACCTGTTTACACGCCCGAGGCGGTTTGGAAAAACCTTGAACATAAGTATGCTGAAATATTTTTTTGAAGCAGGCAGTGACGTCATGCCTTTTGAAAACGGTACGCTTTTTAAAGATCTTGAGATTTCAAAGGAAAAAGAGCTGTGTGAAGAATACATGGGAAAATTTCCGGTTATTTCAATTACATTAAAAGGGGCGACTGGAGAAAGCTTTGAAGATGCAAAGGTAATGCTCCGAAGAATTATAGGGAAAGAAGCAATGCGGTTTCGGTTCCTGTTGAAAAGTGACAGGATTGATGACGCCGAACGCAGTCAGTATGAGGCACTTGTCTCTATGGATAAAACAGGCGCATTTACCATGTCCGATGAACTTTTAAAGGACAGCCTACAGACTTTGTCACAACTTTTGCAAAGACATTATGGACAGAGTGTCATCATACTGGTTGATGAATATGATGTGCCGCTTGATAAGGCATATCAGTCAGGATATTATGATTCCATGGTGGAACTGATCAAAGTCCTGTTCGGAAACGCTTTTAAAACGAACGACAGCCTGAAATTTGCGGTTCTGACAGGGTGTCTTCGGATATCAAAGGAAAGTATATTTACCGGTCTCAATAATTTCAAGGTATACACTATAAAAGACGTGCGTTATAATGAATATTTTGGTTTTACAGATACAGAAGTACGGCAGATGCTGGAGTATTATGGACTTTCCAACCAGTATGATGCTGTAAAGGAGTGGTATGACGGTTACATGTTTGGTAATCTGGGGATATATTGTCCGTGGGATGTGATCAATTACTGCGGCGACCTGCGCGATGGAAGCGTGTCAGAACCGCAGAATTACTGGGTAAATACAAGCAGCAATGACATCATCCGAAAGTTTATAGACAGGGCAGATGCCACCACGAAAGATGAAATCGAACAGTTGATCAATGGCGAACATGTCAGGAAACTGATCCATCAGGAATTAACCTACCGGGATCTGGACTCGGACATTGATAATCTCTGGAGCCTGCTCTTTACAACAGGATACCTGACACAGGATGGGGAGGATGGGGATGGGATATCGTCACTGGCCATCCCCAACAGGGAAATTCACTGGATATATACCCAGCAGATACGCAGCTGGTTTAAGGATGAAACCAAAAAGGACAGCCATAAACTTGAAGCGTTTTGCAGGGCATTCATTGAGAACGACATAACGGCCATCGAAAATGGTTTTACATCATACCTAAATGAAACAATCAGTGTCCGTGACACGTATGTCAAAAAAGAAATGAAAGAAAACTTTTACCATGGAATCCTGCTGGGATTATTCGGAAACATGCACACCTGGACAGTCAGGTCTAATGCAGAATCCGGCGAGGGATACAGTGATATCAGTGTTGAAATTAAGAATGAGAAAATCGGTATCGTTATTGAATTAAAATACGCTGAAAACGCATCATTTGATGCAGCATGCCAAGAAGCCATGAAGCAGATCAGGGAAAGGAATTATGAGGAAAAACTGATTGACGACGGTATGAAAACCATTTACAGATATGGGATTGCGTGTTATAAAAAATGCTGCAAGGTGGTATCGGACTGATGGTATGCTATTAGCTGAAGTTTAACCTGAAAACCTGTCAGTCTTCTGTGTGAACTGGGAACTGACAGGTAATATAATGAGTGATTTAAGGTACATATGGTGGAGATATAAATCAAACTTGACGCATACTGTTATTTTTGTTGTTGCCAATTAAGAATCAACTATTCGTTAAACAGGGCTTTTACGAACAAATTAAGCACTCTCTTTGTATGCTAATATATTAACGCACAATACATTGCCCTGCCGCATTATATACCAAACTCGGCGCACAGTTTCCCGAAACGTGCCTGTTCCTTCTCCTTTATTGCTTTTGACAGATCGTTCATGCAATGATGGATGACATCCGCATCTTTCAAGACCTCATCCATCGGACCGTCCGTAGCCAGCTTGTCACCATGATGATA
>ERZ808028.1047-NODE-1047-length-18284-cov-4.684078_pt1 | contig 18284 bp, 13 predicted proteins | sample MGYA00380184_ERZ808028 | MGnify/ENA primary metagenome ERZ808028 (study PRJEB31490, sample SAMN06133397) | mouse gut metagenome | isolation source: J8_1 | host: mice | place: China: Chengdu | collected 2015-05 ...
ATCAATGCTCTATGAAATTTGCCTGTACTTCATCACGTTTTGCAATATAATCATTTACGTTTTCCGTTGTCAGAGGGGAGATTTCAGCATAACGCTGCATTTCTGCCCCGCCTGCCATAATGTCTGCCACATAATCAACAACCTGCTCACCGTATAAGAACGAATTGTAAGCCATCGTCGTTACCCATGCAGTAGCGGAAGGATCATCCATATTTTTCTGCAGATTTTCCACGGAAGAGGGATCTGCATTGTGGGAACCGATCAGGCAGTTTGCCACTCTGTCCGCCGCGATAACAGCCTGGTTGATCGCGTAGCCCCTGTCATCGTTCTGGCCTACGAATACGATATGTTCCGCTTCGGGATGCGCATCCAGCCAGTCCCTCGTCATGGACTGCGTCTTTGTGTCGTCAGCCATGGAATCCAGCCATACTACCTGATCATCGCTGAGGCCGTATTTTTCCTGGATCTCGTCTGTAGCGCCCTCACAGCGCATTTTTACAACATCCCCTGCCTGGGAATCCCAAAGTGCAACAACAAAGTCCACTTCGCCGCCGAATCTGTCATCGACGAAAGCTTCCAGAGACTTGCCGAGCTGTGTTCCCGCGTCATAGTTGTTTACGCCAAAGAAATAAACGCCTTCACCGTAATCGGAGTCGATGGACAGCATCGGGATACCTTCTGCCGCAAGCTTCTCGCCTGTTGCTGCGCCCTGTTCCGGCAGGCAGTTAAAGTCAACGATGATATCCGCGCCTTTTGTCACAAGCGTTTCGATACTTGTCACCATCTTTGTGGAATCACGGTCTGTGATCGCCAGATTGTACTCATACCCTTTGTTCATGGCCGCCGTGTAGATCGCGCTTTCCACCGTGATAAAGAAGTCCTCTTTCATCTGCTGGTTGCAGTACCCGATATTGTAGGTTTCCGCTGCGGGAGCTTCCTCTTCGGCTGCCGCTTCTTCGGCCGGTGCTTCCTCGGCGGGAGCCTCCTCGGCCGGTGCTTCCTCCGCCGGCGCTGCAGGAGCCTCCTGCCCTGTGCTGCCGCATCCTGCCAGCATGCCAGCTGTCAAAGACACACATAATAAAGTTACTAACATTTTTCGTTTCATTTTTTTCCTCCTTTAAAAAATGTAAACATGTATTTGTCATAGCGTTTCCGCCGGGTGACCATAGTTTGTTAAATAATATCCTGACGACAGTTTTGTGCGAAAATGGTACTCTCCGGAAAGAACCTTTGCCGTCACTTTTCCTCTTTCATAGACCACATCCGCCGCCTTCCCTTCCATCTCCTGAAAACTTCCGACTTCCGTGCAGGGGAGAACGAGCTTTGCACCGGTATTGCAGGGTATTTTCAATATGACATCAAATATCTCCCCTGACCATTTCCAATCTATGGAAATCTCCCCGCAGACACTTTCATAACTGCAGCTGCATTCCCTTACTTCCTCTGATACTCCCGGACGGATCAAAATATTTTTAAACCCGCCGGAGAGCGTATCGATACCGGCCAGCCCGGACACCAGATCGGCGCCTACCACCGCATATCCTTCATGGCACAGCGCGTTCATGGCCTGCGGATGGAGGGAGCCGTCCTCCCTGACACTGTCCCAGCGTTCCCAGATCGTATCGTATCCCATCTTCCACATAAACCCGATACCCGGATATCTGTCGGAGATAAGGAACTGATTTGCCAGCGCCGTTTTTCCCAGTCTCCTCAATGTCGGCAGCAAATACGGTGTAGTGGCTGTTCCACCGAACCATCTGACATAACCCTTTTGGGTTATCTTCTGTTCCAGAAAGGCGGCCGCCGCCTCCTCCTGATCCTTCTCGAATATGCCGCTGGCCAGCGCGATCAGATAATCCCCCTGCTTTTTATAGCGCAGGCTCCCGTCTCTCTGCACATAATGCTTTCGGAGGGTCCTTCTGATATCTTCCTGCAGCTTTTCGAATTTCTCAGCATAGTGCCATTCCCCTATGGCCCTGCACATTTCCGCCATCATCTGTACCGTGAACACATAGTGGGCGCTGCCGAGGATCACGGGCATGCTCTCCCCATATCCGTGCAGTTCATCGGTGTATCCCGTTTCCTCCAGAACGGACAGCCAGTCGCAGCCTATGGCAGTCCTCAGATTTCTGTCACTGTTGCGATCCAGATACTCAAAAAACTTTAACATTTTGGGAAAATATTCCCGTATTGCATCGACATCCCCGTACATTTTATAGAGCGCATAGACCATATAGACGCCATGGTTTGACTGGATATCCCCCACAAAGCCTTCCACATCTTTCATCATCATCGTAGGAGCGACCGCTTCCAGCGCGCCGTCCTTACGCTGTCCGTCCCATATATCCTTTGCCCATTTCCGTATGCTCAGATACTGATCGTTCAGATAAGTCATGGCAAACAGAAAATGGTTTCCTTCATTCCCCCAGCCGAGCCGCTCATCCCTCGCCGTGCAGTCCGTGGGCACCTCAAAAAGATTGGCCTTCTCCGTCGCGAGACACATTCGGTAAATGCGGTTTATCATTTCCTGATCTGCATGGAATTTTGTCGTGCGGATCAGCTGCGTTCCCAGCTGTACCCCTTCAATACGCAGGATCTCTACCGTCCCGTATACCGTTATCTCCGCATAGCGGAATCCGTGGTAGGTAAACGCGGGTGCAAACACCTCCTCACCTTTCCCTGCCAGGATATATTCATCCTGATTGCGCGCGGAGCGATTCCCTCTCAGATGGAGTTCTCCCCGGTCATCCAGTGTCTCCGCATGGCGGATCACGATCCGGGAACCCTTTGATCCCCTCAGTCTCAGGTTCAGCACGCCGCATATGTATTCGTCAAACCGGACTCTCACTTTCCCCTCTTCGCCAGCGGTGGTTTCTGCGGGGCTCACCCTCTTATGTTCCACAACGCCGAGGCCCGGATGCGGCACCGGGGAAATATCGTGCTCACTGCCCGTCTCCACGCCTTCCCAATCCGTATCATCAAAACCGTTTTCCCGCCAGCCGGCAGGTTCCTTTGATGCATCGAATTTCTCCCCTTCAAAAATATCCGCCTCCCTGAGGCCGCCGTAAGCACATTTCCATGTGCCGTCGGTCGCAACGGTATGTACCGCGCCGTCTGTATCCGTGATCCGCAGATCGATCAGTACCCTCGGCTTACTGCCGTACCACTCCCGGTTATTCAGCCCGATATAACCGGCATACCATCCGTCGGCCAGTATGACGGAAAGTGTGTTCTCCCCTTTTTGCAAAAGCCCTGTCACATCCCACGCCATGCTGTAAACTGTTTCCGCATAGTTGGAAAGTCCCGGTACGAAGCGTTCCCCCGCGATCCGTTTTCCGTTGATCATGACCTCCGCAAGGCCGAAAGCAGAGACATATATCTTTGCCGCCTTTATCTCATGTTTCTGTACAAAGACCTTTCTGAGATAGGGCGGCGGCGGAAGGAAATAGGTATTTTTTCCGTCAGTGTAGTCATCCGAACAATGGAACGGGATCCTCGGATCGAATACCTTCCCGTCAACGGGTTTATCGCAGCCGATCCATTCCCCTGACCATTTTAAAAGCCCTGTCTCAAAATATGACTTTTCAGGATCCGTCTTCTGGCCTTCCTTATCCCATGCCTGTACCTGCCATTCATATCTGGTGGATTCCTCCAGGGCTTCTCCATGATAAGGAATGTACAGACAGGCATCACTTTCTACTTTTCCCGTATCCCATAAAACGTCATTTTCTTTTTTTACGATCAATCTATATGCCGTCTGCAGATCTCCTTTTTTCCTGCTGTCCAGATTCCAGCTGAAACAGAGTTTTTTGGGGGATACCTGCAATGGTTCCTTCTTTCCGTCACACTTTAAATTGATTATCTGCATGTTTAAATCCTCTGGTTAATTACACTGCAAGTTCCATCCGCTTGATGATATGATCCTGATAGCATTCGTCCAGTTCCACAAAGTATCCGCTCCATCCCCAGACGCGCACGATCAGATTCTTATATTTTTCCGGATGCTTTTTCGCGTCGATCAGCTTTTCGCGGTTCACCGCATTGATCTGCATCTGATGGCCGCCCAGATCGATAAATGTTTTCACAAACTGCGCCGTTTTTTCCGTGCTCTCCTCATTCCGGAACATACTGTCCGTCAGCTCGATCGTCAGCGGTCCTCCGTTTGCCACTCTGGACAGATGGGGCTTTGCGAAGGATTTAATGATAGAAAGGGGTCCGTCCAGTCTTGTAAAAATACTCGGACTGTAGTTTGCGGCAAACTCCTCCCCGGCTTTTCTGCCGTCCGGCGTCGCCGGCATCCCTTCAGATTGCCAGATATAATACATGGCGGATCCTGTACCGGCCCGGTAACAGCCTCCCCGCTCGTTGATATGACCTTCCATGGAATCTGCAAACCAGTCCAGAAGCACCGTGGCAATGCCATCCACCTCATCATCATCGTTCCCCATTTTAGGCCCTTCATATCTGAGCATATTTGCCAATCGCTCCCTGCCGTCAAAATTGGTTTTCAGCGCTGAGAGAAGTTCTGTCTTTGTCAATACCTTTTCATCAAATACATACTTTTTGATGCTTGCAAGAGAATCCACTGCCGTTGCGATGCCTGTTCCATGGAAGCCGAAATTGTTATATTTGTTTCCTTTGCTGATATCCTCCCCTTTTTCCACACATCCGTCCATCAGAATGCTCATCAGCGGAGCCGGCTCCATATAGATATCATGCACATCCCCCCTGAGCTTCGCCGACTGTGCAAAGATAATTTCTTTCACTTTCTCCATCAGTGTTTCAAAACTGTCCATCTCTTCCAGATGATCCACAGCCTCCATCACGCAGGCCGGGAATGAGAGCCCGTTTAAATTGGGAATATCCATACCGCAGCCGGGTATGATAAATTCCCAGCACGCAGCCACGGCATAGTTGCAGGCGTCCTTCTCTTCATATCCCCAGTTCTTCAATGCTTCTATGACCACATCATCATTGGAATACTGCGGAAAGCCCAGCCCTTCCTTTGTCAGTTCCGTTCCCCTCACATAAAGGGAGAGAGGCGTATTCTGATGCACACGCAGATTGATCTTCGGGTCGATCAGCTTTAACTCCAGACTGGCCTGCATACACAGATCCGACAGTTCATTATAGCTTTCCGTCCCGTCGGGATTCAGACCGCCAAGCACCATACTCTGTCCGTTATCCCCCTGCTGCATACCGGTGTACAGATCGCTGTCCTTATTCAGACACAGAAAAAATTCCTCCAGCAGCTCCAGCGCTTCCTCCTTCGTCAGTTTTCCCTCACGGATATCCTTTTCATAAAACGGATACATATACTGGTCGAATCTTCCCAGCGTATTGTGATACTGGAAGCTGCACCAGAGACAGTAATGTATGATCCTCAGAAACTGCAGAGCCTCCAGAAAAGACTGCGGCTTCTCCTGCGGAATACGCTTCAGCACTTTTGCCGCCGTTCTATTTCCCGTTCTTTCCGCCTCTTTCTGATATCTTCCGGCAAATTCCTCCATGATGCAGAGCGTGTCATACATTGCCTTTTCCTCGGCCGCTCTCTGCGGTTCATTCTCCGCCTCGAAAGCCTTCATCCTTTCGAGGATCTGCCGTTTTTTCTCTCCGGAGCCGGCAGACAACAGTTTCAGGTAATCCGGATTGATGTTGCACACCTTTCCCTGCTCATGGATATAATGTTCTTTTTTTAGTTCCGAAAATTCCTCTTTTGTGAAAATTTCCGGCAGTGTAACGACCGTGCGCAGCAGGACAATGGATTCCTCCGGCATCACCACAGGTGTCTCTTCCGCCAGCACATCCCGCAGCCTGCATACGCTGCGCTCCAAATCCCCCAACCCCTTTTCGGTGTAGCCCGCAGCATAGCGATATGCGTCTTTCGGCTCCTGCCTGAATGCATGATGTTCTTTTTTTACCACGTAATAGTCCAGCATTTTTTCAATTTTAGATGTCATGTCCGCTCCTCCTCCTATCCTATTGTCATGTCAGCCTGTCTTTTCCGCCCTCTGACTCTGTTTTTGCAACGCTCCAAATTCGAATCATGTTCTTATGGAATGCGCAGTAAATTCGTATTTCTGCTCCGTAAAAACAAACTACATTTTCCTTGCTTCGATACCGTATCTCCCGAAAATTTCCGTATTCATATCCGGTATTCTATCCTCCTGAAAAGCCGGCTGATACTGTTTGCCGACCATCACGTATTTTGCCCCTGCCGTCTTATGGTAGGGCAGCAGTTCCACTCTCTCAAGGTGAGGCGTCCCGGCCAGCAGCTTTGCCGTATCCTCAAAATTCCGTTCCGAATCATTCACCCCCGGGATCACCGGAATCCGGATCGTAAACGGAAGCCCGCTGCTTTTCAGTGTTTCCAGATTATGTAAGATGAGCCGGTTATCCTTTCCCGTCCACTTTTTATGCTCCGCCGGATCGATCAGTTTCAGATCCATCATAACGTAATCAAGCTCCGTCAGGATCTCCCGGAAAATATCCGGCGCGCAGTAACCGCAGGTCTCTATCGCCCGGTGCATTCCGCGCAGTTTTCCGAGCACTGAGAGAAGAAACTTCGGCTGCGCCGTCGGTTCTCCCCCGGAAAAAGTGATACCGCCGCCGTTTTTCTGCAGAATGTCTTTTTCCCTCAACAGCTTTTCGGCAAGCGCCTCATCTGTATAGACCACTCCGCATATTTTTCTGAGGTGCAGAGGACATGCCAGGATACATTCGCCGCAGGCTGTGCAGCTCCCCTTGCTCGGACAGACTTTCTCACACTCACCGCAGCCCGTACAGCTTCCCGTGCTGACCATGAGCTGCCTTTGGGTGGAAAGTCCTTCCGGATTGTGACACCAGGCACATCGCAGCGGACATCCCTTTAAAAAGACCGTGGTGCGGATTCCCGGCCCGTCGAACACCGCCAGTTGTTTGATATCGAATACGGTTCCTGTTATGTTCTCCATATATCAGTCCAACCCGTCCATTTCATTTATCTTGAAATTTTTACTCTTTTCTCCCGTTGTTCTCTCCATGGATCGTATTTTCCCCCAACTAATTTCTTTTTATGAAAACGTTTTTATTGCCGGCAAAAAAAATAATGATTTTCAGATTAAATTTGAATTGCAATGAAAACGTTTTTATATGTTTATATTAACTTATGCATGCCCCACTGTCAATCACTTTTCACAACTTTGTCGTTTTCACACTTTTTTCACGTTATATTTTTGTATATTTTATACAACAAAGGGAGCCGCCGCTTCAGCAGACGATCTATCTGCTTCCGCAACAGCTCCGTTAAATCCCGAAAAATTTTTCACGCTGATATATTCAGGACGATGCAGTTTCCGTCAGATTTCAGCCGGTGGCCGTACTCCTGCTGTTCAGTTCCAGGCTTATCGCCAGCGCACGGTTTACCTGGTTCATCATCTTGTCATCTAAATGGCAGACCCTGTCCTTTAGCCTCATTTTATCTATCGTTCTCAACTGTTCCAGCAAGATCACTGAATTTTTCTCCATCTGGTACTGGTCTGCCTGCAGCTCTATATGTGTAGGCAGTTTCGCTTTGTTCTGTCTTGATGTAATTGCCGCACAGATAACTGTGGGACTGTGCCTGTTTCCCGTGTCGTTCTGTACGATAAGTACCGGTCTTACGCCGCCCTGTTCGGAACCTACCACGGGCCTTAAGTCGGCATAGTAAATATCTCCGCGTTTCATAGAAACTCACCTCTTCTATTTTTCCCGCAAACCTTGTCTGCAGGTGATATTTACAGTATTTCCCGTGGATTTTATTTCATACACAGAATTTAAAGTTTTTATATCATTATCATGAGTGATCCGGTCAATCTCATCAAATCGATCAAAACGGATGCACGGGGAATGCGGACAGCCTACTCATTTACATGATCTGCCCCGATTCCTGCACACGCCCCCAGATGCAGTGACAGCCGATCCACCCGCCTATATGATCCGTCCCTGCTCCATATATACTCTCGGTATCCTGCTCCCCAGATCGCAGGCCAGCTCATAGTTGAATCTGCCGGACAACTCCCCCAGCTCTTCCATCGTGATCTGCTCTTCTTTGTCCCTGCCGATCAGCGTCACAAGATCCCCTTCCGCCGCTTCCGGAATCTCCGTCACATCCACCATAAACTGATCCATGCAGACCCTGCCGAGGATCGGCGCTCTTTTTCCCCGGATCAGCACATCCCCTTTCCCGGAAAGCCCCCTCGGATATCCGTCCCCGTATCCCACAGGGATCGTGGCGATCCGCCGCTCTTTGTCCGTCACATAAATACCCCCGTAGCTGACCGGCGTCCCTGCCGGCACCGTCTTCATATAGACGATATGGCTGTACAGGCCAAACAGCGGGCGAAGGACCATCCGGCTTTTGTCCATCTCCTCCGAAGGCCATAAACCGTACAGCGAGATCCCCGCCCGAACCAGATCCATCTGGGTTTCGGGCAGCTCCATGATGGCGGCACTGTTGGCACAGTGCTTTAATGGAATCCGGAAAGCCAGCTCTTTTTCCGCCCTTTCCGCAAAATCACTGAAACGCCTAAACTGTTCTAAGGCACTGGTTTTATCCTTTTCATCCGCCCTTGCAAAATGGGTGAATATCCCCTCGATCTCAAGCCCCGGCAGTTCTCTCACCTGCCGGATAAAATCGATGCCTGTATCATCCGGCGATATTCCGATCCTGGACATGCCGGTATCCACTTTTATATGGATCTTCAACACCTTTTCCTGCCGCTGCGCTTCCTCGGACAGCTCTTTAGCCATATCCAGCCGAAACACCGCAGGGCGGATATCCTGCCTTACCAGTTCTCCATAGCAGTCCGGAAAGGTATATCCCAGGATCAGGATCGGCTTATACAGTTCATTCCGCCGAAGCTGCAGCGCCTCCTCCGCGGTGGCAACCGCATAGCCGTACACATAATCCAGCCCGTTCAGTTTTTTGGCGATCTGCACCGCCCCGTGTCCGTAGCCGTTTGCCTTGATCACCGCAAACATCTTTGTCTCCGGACGGAGATTTTTCCTCATATGCTCCATATTTTCCACGGCGGCGTCCAGATCCACCACCGCGCACACCCGTTTATGCTTATCCGGTATATTTATCATACTTTATCATTCCTTTCATTCGTCAGACTACTACTGTGCATATCCTATCGGAGGATATAGCAATCGAACTCGGCAGTTTTACCGTCAGCTCATACAGCCCTTCAGCAGTTTGGGCAGCTCTCTCATCAGATCCCCCGCCTTCATGGAAACCTCTCCGTACTTTTCGGCCGCCATATCCCCTGCCAGCCCATGCAGATAAACAGCCACAGAAGCCGCCTGAAAATAGGCTTCTTTTTCTGCAGCTCCGGTCCCTTTTCTCTCTCCTGCCTTCTGTCTCACAGCCGTAAGCGCAGTCAGAGCGCCCATGATCCCCGAGAGGACATCCCCGGAACCGGCGGTCGCCATACCGCTGTTTCCGGTCTGATTGATATAATAAAGAAACGCTCCTTCCTCCGCATAGCCGACCACGGTAGCCGCGTCCTTTCCGACCAGGATAACACCGCTCTCCCGGACATACTGCTCCATCTTTTCCGGACGCCCCGCCTGCAGTTCTTTTATGCTGCAATGCAGAAGCCTTGTAAACTCCGCCATATGGGGCGTCATGACAACGATGCCGCCCTGTGCCGTATACGCTTTGATAAGCCCTGACAATCTTTCCGAGGAAGCCACGAGATTCAGCCCGTCCGCATCCAGAACAAGAGGCTTTTGCAGACAATCATCTGACATAAGTGTCAATATTTTTTCCATACTCCGCGATGCCAGCCCGCCCTGTCCGATGCCGGGCCCTGCCACCACCGCGTCGCACCATCCGAGCAGCTTTTCCCAGTCCGTATCTTCCGAAAGCTCCTGATACATCGCCTCCGGCAGCCGTGTGATCATGATCTCCCTGTTTTCCGGGGGCGACACGATCTGCAGCATGCCGGCGCCGCTGCGCAGGACCGCTTCCCCGGCAAGCAGCGCCGCCCCCGGTGTCCCGGCGCTCCCCGCCATGAGCAGCACCTTTCCGAAACTGCCCTTGTGGCTGTTCCGGCTGCGGGAAAAGAATGCCTTCACCGTATCGTCCGTCTTTCTGTCCAACGTTGTCCCGGCGGGATACTCTCCCAGAAAACTCTCCGCCGTGATCCCGATATCCGCCGTCTCTCGCTCCCCGCAGATCTCCCGCCCCGGATACAGCAGCATCCCCCTTTTCAGAAAGCCGAACGTGACGGTCAGATCCGCCCGGAAAGCGCACCCGAGCACGGACCCGTCCTGCGCTGAAACCCCGGAGGGAATATCCAGCGCCGCCTTTTTCCCGGACAACTGATTAAGCCATTCGATCTTTTTTCGATAAATACCGGAAATCTCCCGAGACAGTCCTATACCGAACAGCGCGTCTATTGCCAGATCATAATTTTCCATATCCCGGCAGGCTTCCCTCTCCCACTCTTCGTCCACTATCACCCGGAGATTTCTGCCAGATCTTGTCTTATATTTCCCCAAAATCTCCATCTGTTTTCGCATAGCGGGCGAATATCTCTCCTCCTGCCCGCTGACAATCACTGTCACGTCATGCCCCATCAGAAAAAAGAGCCGCGCCAGCGCCGCCCCGTCACCGCCGTTATTTCCGTTCCCTGCAGCCACTAAGATCCGGGCGCTTTCCGAAAAGATTTCAGGCCATTTCCGCAGTATGGCATCCCTCGCCGCCAGCGCCGCGCGCTCCATCAGCACAAGCTGCGGCACGCCGAAATACTGTATGGTATTCTCATCCGCGCGCTGCATCTCTTTCGCATCTACGATATATTCCATTTCGACTTCCTCATACCTTTTCCTTCATTTGCAGCATTGACGAAACCCCTTACACCGTCATTCCCTGCAGCCATTTTCCTCCGGGTCACAGCCCCCAGCGGCTAAAATCAAACCCGTTCACAAGCTCTCTCAATTCCTCCAGCTCCCTCTGATAGTTTTCAGCTGTCACTTCTTTTTCCCCGTTTGCAAAACACTGCGTCATATACAGGTTGACATCCCTGTCATAGTGGGTATAATCGATATACCGGTTCAGGTCGCAGATCAGTTCAGGATCATTCTGAAAGAAAAATACCCTCACATTATCATACTCAAACAGCGACTGCATGATCGTATCATATTCCATCAGACGGGCATCCACATCATTATCCTGCAGACAGTCATACCAGAATAAAATACTGTAGGGCGGAAAGAATACATAAAATTCCGTATCCGGATTGTTCCTGATATGGGGCAGGATATGTTCCTCCATATTGGCAAGCGCCGCTTCCACATAGGCATCCTCCGGCACAAGTTCCTCCGCCTTTTCCTCCGGCACATAGTTGCTCAGCACATACTCCTCATTATAGTATTCCCCATAATAATTTTTCGCATAAATAATGTGAAAATCATCCGCCTCGTCTTTCCCGATGTAAGGCGCTATCACATAATCCAGCAGAACATCCTTGTTCCACCAGTACTCCACATCATTGAAGATATTGTCGTCATAGTAAGCCTCCGGCACAGGATAGGCATCCGTATCCGTCCCGTTTGCATAGGGCAGAAGATCGATCCCCAGAAATACCGCCTTCGGCATCTCATGATGCTTTTCCACAATACGCAGAATCCTGTCCTGATCTTTCGCATGGGCGGCATTATAGGGCAGCTTCATCGTATTTAATCCCAGTATCTCCGAAAACCATTCCGTATTAAACTGCACCACCATGGAGGAACCCAGTATGATGCTGTCATAGTCCATATTCTTCGCGATGCCCGGATTCTGATTCAGCTGATTATCCAACACATACGGAAAATCCGGCAGCGGTCTATGATATTGAAAAAACGGGTCCACAAAAATGACTAACGCCGCCATCGCCAGAAGGCAGACACCCGTAACGGCGCCAAACACCGCAAACCATCTCTTTTTTCCACATTTCATCTTTTTCCTATCTCCCCTAGAAATTAAAATACAGGAAAGAGCTGACGCCCGCCAGTGAGACAACGCAGTACAAAAACAGCACTGCCGTCCCCGCCGCGCTCCCTATCCCAAACCGGCTCTTTTCCACGCGTTCCGCCGCATTTTTTCCTATAAATGCCAGATAAAGCGCCAGCGCCATAAACAGTACACAGGGCAGGTAATTCCTGATAAACGCCGAGCCGGCCGGAATCACCTGAAACAGATAATCCCATGCGCTTCCCTTGAAAAATACGGCGATCTCCGCCATCGGCGGTCCGAATCCTCCCGAAAAGATCTGCCGATACATATCGCACATCACCCCAAGATCCGGAGACCTGAACGACACGAAAGCCAGATCCACAAAACAAAATGTCAGAATGACCATCAGCCACCTCGGCACCTTCTTCCAGAAAGGTTTTCCCAGATAATCGATTATATAGCCTATGCCGTGCATCACGCCCCAGAGCACAAAAGTCCAGCTTGCCCCGTGCCAAAGGCCGCTCAGGAAAAACACGATGAAACTGTTCCTGCAGGTCCTCACTTTTCCCTCTCTGCTTCCGCCCAGCGGAATATATACATATTTCGTAAAAAAGCGTCCCAGTGTGATATGCCATCTCTTCCAGAATTCTATGATCCCCGCCGACTGGTAGGGGGAATTGAAGTTGACGGGCAGCTCGATATGCAGCATATACCCGATCCCCTTTGCCATATCACAGTAACCGGAAAAATCAAAATACAGCTGGAACGTATACAGCACGGAGATGAGAATAGCGTTGGTGGAATCCAAAACCGCTATGGCGCCGTATCCCCAGTCCACAGCCCCTCCCAGCGTATCTGCCAGGATCACCTTTTTTGCCAGCCCCAGCGTAAAGAGCATGATCCCCTTTGCAAAAAGATCGCCGTCCGGCTTTTTCCGTAAGGGATCGCGAAACTGCGCCATCATCTCCCCGTGGGTGACGATGGGGCCTGCGATGAGCTGCGGAAAGAAAACAACAAACAGCGCATATTCAATAAATCCGCATTTCCCGGCTTCCCCCTTATAAGTATCCGCCAGAAAAGATATCTGCTGGAATGTAAAAAAACTGATGCCCAGAGGCAGCACAATATTTCGGAGCATAAAAGAAGTACCGAAAACTGCGTTGATATTCTCGGTAAAAAAGTCAAAATACTTAAAATAGCATAACAACAGCAGATTAAAGGAAACGCCTGCAATGATGCAGGCTTTATGCTTCTTTCTGCATATCAGGCAGTGAAAAAAATAATTCACAAGAACGCTGCTTCCCAGAAGCAGCAGATAAGAAATATTAAAATAAGCATAAAACCAACAGGACATCCCGATCAGGAACACCTGTGCTATAGTATATTTATTTAACCTGTTCAAAAAATAATATAAAAACAGAGCAACAGGCAGAAACAAAAATATAAAGATGTAAGAATTAAACAGCATTTTTTCTATTCCAGTTCCGCAGCATCCTTTTATATCGGAAACTGCTCAGCATAAGCCCGTAAGGGCGTTGGTTAGCATAAGCCCGTAAGGACATTCATTGGCATTAGCTCATATGAGCATTGGTGATCACTCTATATAACCATCTTCTTTTTTCTTGGGACGATATTCCTCCGGATGGTAATGCATATCAAAAATATCAATCACATCCCTGCCGAAGATATTATGCATATAGGTATACAGTTCAAAAGTACTGGTCTCCCGCTCCTGCTTGCGGATGATATTTTCCTTCAATTCATCCCGCATTTTACTGATCCAGTCCTCATAGTACTCGATCTCTTTCCGGTTTTCTTCCAGACGTTTGTAGCATAACTCCATTGTCTTTAACATCAGCTGATAATTCGTCTCATCTATCTCTTTCCCATTATCACCCGCGTCCTCCTGCAGCTGCTTCAGCCTATCATTGCATTCTTCCACCAGGCGCCTGTGGCGGTCCATCTCCCGCTCGATCGCCTCGTCCCTGTCTCCGCCGTACCGGTCCGCAAGCTGTATGATCTCATCCATCAGCTTTCTTTTACAGGCTTTCAGCTTTTTCTGCTCCGTGTTGAACTTCCCCTGCTCTTTCAAAAGTTCATTCAGCCTTTTCTCCAGCTTCCTGATCTCCGGCGTCTCGTCCGCCTGCGTGAACAGCTTATGCCAGTTATTGTCAAGCACCAACAGCGGAATCTTCGCTTTGGACAAAGCCGGTTTATAAATATCATCTGTTCTGGACATCGTCATTCCTCTTTTCGTTAATTATCATTTATAATCGATATTATTTTAGTTAATACCTTAGCCAGCCGGGAGGAAAATCAAATCCTCAAGGAGCCCCTGCAGCAACGTCAGCGTCCGGCATCACCACTTAACGGCACGTATTCTCTTCATTCTTCAGCAGAAACGAAAGCTTCATCAAACTCTCGGAGAGATGTACATTTTCCACCTGAATATGCGGCGGCACATTCAGATCGCAGTGGGCAAAATTCCAGATCGCTCGGATACCGCAGTCCGCTAGCCTTTTCGCCACCTCCACCGCACAGGTCTTCGGAATGGTCAGCACTGCGATGTCAATATTGTTGTCCTTCACAAACGCTTCCATATTTTCCATCGGCTGCACTTCCATATCCCGGATCTTTTTTCCGTACAGCGCCGGATTTTTATCAAAAATCCCTTGAAACAAAAATCCCCGCCGCTGGAAATTCATATAATTTGCAAGCGCCTGTCCCAGATTTCCAGCGCCCACGATGATCAGGTGGTGCGTTTTGTCAAGCCCGAGTATCTTCCCGATCTCCGTATATAAATATTCTACATTATACCCGTATCCCTGCTGGCCGAATCCGCCAAACTGATTTAAATCCTGCCGGATCTGGGAAGCCGTCACATGCATGATCTGGCTCAGTTCTTTGGACGAGATCCTTGTGGCACCCTCATCCTTCAACTCCCCCAGATACCTGAAATACCGCGGAAGCCTCCCGATCACGGCCTGGGAGATTTCTTTTGATAACTCCTTTGATTCTTCCATTCTGTCAACCTCTTTATATCCTGTCAATCATTATTGTCAAGTGAATTCCTCAGTCAGGATTTCACTGTCACTGTCTGATACGGTATCTCGATCCCGTGCTTCAGATACTGCTGCACCAGAGCCAGCCTGATCTCACTGCAGGCCTGAAAACTGTCATTCAGATTTCTGGTCCAGACGGTAGTCTTTAAGATAACGCCGTCCGCCGAATACCCTTTTACAAAAACTTTGTTCTCCATGGTATTCATCGTCAGCTCATTCTCGGCACAGATCTTCTTCATCAACTCCATCGCCATATTGATGTCCGAATCATACCCGACTGTGATCTCCATAAAGTTTCCGATATTCTCCGTATAATTCGTGTTGGTGATCACCGCGGAATCCATCACGGAATTCGGGACGATGCAGCTCTCTTCATTATACTGGTTTATGATCGTATGACGCATCGTGATATCCGTCACGATCCCTTCCGCGATCACGCTGTTTCCCTGTAATACCCTGATCTTGTCATTGACATTATAAGGCTTGGAAAACGCCAGAATAAAACCGCTGATCACGTTGGAGAGCGCCTGCTGCGCCGCAAAGGTCGCCACGGCGATGACCAGTGAACCGCTCTGCAGAAGGGCCGTACTCATATCCTTTGTCATCTCGAACTGCTGTGCAAGCGCATAGATCGTCAATACAATGATAACAACGTTGATAACGCTTCGGGAAAACCGAAGATGCGCCGCATTATTCTTTCGCTCGATATGTCTGAATATCAGATTTACGATCTGAGTCAGAACGACAGCAGCACTGATAAACCCGACGATCATGATAATATTTCCGACATCCATGTTTTTCATCTCCCTTCCACTCCATAGTATAGCACTATCTGCCAAAGTCAGCAAATACTCTTCTCAGAATTTATTGACAGTTTTCGCTTTCCTTAGTAAACTGATGTAGTCTGAAGTTTTATACGAAAAAGAGGTATACCGCAATGATCTTATCCTGTCAGAATATATCAAAAGCCTTTGACGGCAAACCTGTCCTGAAACAGGCTAATTTCCATATAGAAGACCACGAAAAAGCAGCCATCATCGGCATCAACGGCGCCGGAAAGACGACGCTTTTAAATATCATCACAGGACGCCTTTCACCGGATGAGGGTGTTGTCAGCATCTCCAAAGGCAAAACCATCGGCTATCTGGAACAGAGCCCTATTCTTGACAGTGAAAACACTATTTATGACGAGCTGATGAGCGTCAAGGACTACCTGCTGAAGATGGAACAGGAAATCCGGCAGATGGAGCATGATATGAAATATAAAGAAGGCGACGCGCTGGAAAGCCTGATGAACCAGTATGCCCGCCTTACCACCCGTTTTGAATCGGAAAACGGCTATGCCTATAAGAGCGAACTGAACGGCGTGTTAAAAGGACTCGGGTTTGAAGAGTCAGAATATGACAAACCGGTCTGCACCTTATCCGGGGGGCAGAAAACAAGGGTGGCTCTCGGAAAACTATTGCTGCTCTCCCCCGATATCATCCTGCTGGATGAACCTACAAACCATCTGGACATGAACGCGATACGCTGGCTGGAAGGATACCTTTCCAATTATAAAGGGGCTGTCCTGATCGTATCCCATGACCGGTATTTTCTGGATCGTATCGCCGTAAAGATCATTGAAATCGATGCCGGGAATGTCATGACATTCACCGGCAATTACAGCGATTACGCCAAAAAGAAGGAACAGTACCGCGCCGACCGGATGCGCGCTTACCTGAACCAGCAGCGGGAGATCAGACATCAGCAGGAAGTCATCGATAAACTGAAGTCCTTCAACCGGGAAAAATCCATCAGGCGGGCGGAAAGCCGGGAGAAGATGCTGGAAAAAATCGAGGTGCTGGAAAAGCCTGCCGAAGTCCGGGACGATATGCGCATCGCCCTTGTCCCGAATATCACCAGCGGAAAAGATGTGCTGGATATCACGGAACTCAGCAAGGCATTTGATGACGAGGTACTGTTTCAGAAGATTTCGTTTTCCCTAAAACGCGGTGAACATGTGGCGATCATCGGTGACAACGGCACCGGAAAGACCACCCTCTTAAAGCTGATCAACGAACTGCTCCCTGCAGATGAAGGCACGATCCGCCTCGGCACCAACGTGCATATCGGCTATTACGATCAGGAACATCATGTGCTGCATTCCGAAAAATCCATTTACGATGAGATCTCCGACGAATATCCCGCCCTCACCACGACACAGATCCGGAATATCCTTGCGGCATTTCTCTTTACCGGGGACGATGTTTTCAAGCTGATCAAAGAATGCAGCGGCGGAGAGAGGGGACGCATTTCCCTTGCAAAACTGATGCTCTCCGAAGCAAACTTCCTGATCCTGGACGAGCCTACCAACCATCTGGATATCACCTCCAAGGAAATCTTGGAGGACGCGCTGAACGATTACGAGGGGACCGTGCTCTACGTCTCCCATGACCGGTACTTTATCAATCGGACTGCACACCGGATACTGGAGCTCTCCGGCCAGACACTGACCGGTTATCTCGGAAACTATGATTATTATCTGGAAAAAAAGGCGATTAATACAGAGTCCGGATCCGGAAAATCTTCCGGAACTTCCGGCAGTTCTGACGCCCCTGTCATATCTTCCGCCAAGGCGGATTGGCAGGCAAAAAAAGCGGCGCAGGCAAGACAGCGGAAACTGGAGAACGATTTAAAAAAGACAGAAGCGCGCATCGCGGAACTGGAACAGAAGATTGCGGACATCGATACATTGATGTCCTCCGATGAAGTCTGCCGCAATTCCGCTAAGCTCGGGGAATTGTCCGCCGAACAGGAAGAACTGAGAGCGGAACTGGACAAACTGTACGAGGAATGGGAACGGTTGTCGGAGATGGCGTGACGGCCTTCCCACCCGCACCATCGGCGCAAAGCAGGGCTCCGTCCCCTCCGCTTCCCTACTCGTCCACAGCCTTCCGGTACTCCTCGCCTCCTACATCGCTCCACGCTTTTTTACCGGAGGGAACGATCTGTCCCGTCTCCTTCACCACCGCGTAGATATCCATGATCTGCGTCATAGAATCCAGATAAGAATAGTAACTGCCATTCTCCTGGTCATAGGGAGAACGGTACAGGACATAAAGGCGGCAGGCACCGTTTTCGGAATCCCTGTCATAAACCAGCGTATAGCAGTAAGCGCCGTCCTCTCCGAGGGGATAATACTCTCTCCCTCTGGCATCGCATTCTATCCTAAACTCCTCTCCGATATTTTCCGGCGCCAGCACCGTTTCGTAGAT
>ERZ808028.1050-NODE-1050-length-18244-cov-14.833379_pt1 | contig 18244 bp, 11 predicted proteins | sample MGYA00380184_ERZ808028 | MGnify/ENA primary metagenome ERZ808028 (study PRJEB31490, sample SAMN06133397) | mouse gut metagenome | isolation source: J8_1 | host: mice | place: China: Chengdu | collected 2015-05 ...
GGCACCTCTTGCCGACTTCGCTAACGTCAACCGCGACCTGGTAGTTACGGCTTACCAGTCTGCGTCCGGTATCGTTAACCTGATCACTCCCACCTCTGCCGTTGTGATGGGCGGACTGGCTATCGCCCACGTGCCTTACGTGCGATATCTGAAATGGGTTGCGCCGCTGCTTGGGATATTAACAGTGGTAATTATGGTGGCATTAAGTCTGGGGGCATTGTTGTAATTTGCCGGATGGCGCTGCCCCTATCCGGTCTACGGAATGGTGTGGTGTCACCGGTTATTTCGAGAACTGAATATAGGATTATGATGGATTACGAAGATTTCTCTCCCAAAGAGCAACTACAGCTAACGGTCTGCCAACGTCTGATTGCAGAAAAGAGCTATTTTTCCCAAGAGGAGCTCCGCCGCGACTTACAGGAGCGTGGTTTTGAGACAATCAGCCAGTCCACCGTTTCTCGTCTGCTCAAGTTGTTAGGTGTCATAAAAATTCGAAATGCCAAAGGGCTAAAAGTCTATTCGCAGAATCCACAGTTGCGTCCGGCTCCTGATGCCGCGCGCACTGTGTCCGAAATGGTGGTGAGCGTTGAGCACAATAGAGAATTTATCCTTATCCATACCGTTGCTGGATATGGCCGCGCAGTGGCACGTGTCCTTGATTATCACCAGTTACCAGAAATTTTAGGCGTGGTGGCCGGAAGCAGTATCGTCTGGGTCGCTCCTCGGATGGTGAAGCGTGTCGCTCTGGTGCATAAGCAAATTAATTATTTACTAAGAACGTATTAATATTCACAAATGCCCGCTTGTATTGACTAATACATACATTAAATCGCTTCATTCGCAAAGCGAGTTTCCTATAATGCCTGATAATGTGCCAGGAGGGAGCATAGTCAAGCGTGTACGATATAACGTCTCACCGCGTCTGAAATCAGACACTGGCTTGGTGTTTTATTCCCGTTGCTTAATCTATTCCTTGGGTCCCTCATTTGAGGGGCTTTTTTTGCTCGGCATCAGGAGATAAACATGAATCCGTTTTATCAAAAAATAAATGCCCCTAGCCGCGAAGTGCTGGAGCTCGTTCTAAAAATCGCAGCAAAAATTGAAAACCATTCCTCAACCATCGCGGCGTTCGTATGCGCCGCCAATGATGCGCCCGAAAAACGCGTCAATATGAGTTCCCCGGAAGCTTACAATGTTATTACCCGATCTCGATGGAAGTTATTGAGTGATCTCCTTTCATGAAAATACGCATCATTCCACAAAACTTAAAAAATCCCGCTTTGAAACCATGTTAACGCTACAAACGTTAGTTTAGCTATGATGGCCGCTAAGATCATGCCAATATGCCAGTGTACAAGCGCCAGGACGGGCATTTTGGGGGAGACTGACGGTTAAATCGGGATAGGAGCTGATCTCACGATCAGCTTCCTCCCACACCACCGTACGTATGGGGCCGTATACGGCGGTTCGGTTATGTTGATCGTCGCCTGCCTATACTTCTGGCAGACCCAGTCTGGAGAACAGATTATTGGGGAGTGCTATATTCAGTGCCGGACTACAGCTTATCCGCCACTCTTTATGGCAGCTTCCTGCTGTTTGCGCCGCAAGGTCCTTGCTTACGCCTCGACTGCGCCTTATCCATCCGTTCAGCTCTCGCATCAGCGATGGCCTCTGGTTCAGCCCGTAGTAACTTTTCCAGCCCGTCAGATATCGTTTTAGCAACCGGGTTAGCTGTTCAAGGCTTCTCCCTGTGTTGCGTCCGGTCAGTGCTCTTATCCGCATTTTGAACCGTTTTATCGACTCCGGCGATACCACGCACCATACCTTCCGCCCCCTTATGAAGCTGTATCCAGGGAACTTGCGCGTTTCAGGGCGTGCTACAGCACTCTTCTTCGCGTTGACCTTCAGCTTCAGTTTATGGCTCAGCCAGTGCGTCAACCCCGCCATGATCCGGTTGTCTGCCCGTTCGCTTTTCACGTAGACATTACAGTCGTCTGCGTACCGCACGAACTTCAGACCACGTTTCTCCAGTTCCTTGTCGAGGTCGTCAAGCAGCAGGTTCGATAGCAGCGGCGACAGTGGGCCGCCCTGCGGCGTTCCTTCTGTCACCGGCCTTACCAGACCTGCGTCCATCACCCCTGCATTCATGAACCTGCGGATAAGTGACAACACCCGTTTATCCGATACTCGTTTCTCTATCCGGCTCATCAGCACATCGTGATTTACCCGGTCGAAGAACTTCTCCAGATCGAGGTCGACCACCCAGTGATACCCGGCCCCGATATGTTCCCGGGCCTGTATCACTGCCTGGTGGGCCGAACGACCGGGACGGAACCCGTAGCTGTTATCGCTGAACGAGCTATCCCACAGTGCCCCTGCAATACCTGCATCATCGCCTGCTGGATGAAGCGATCCACCACCGTCGGGATGTCCAGCAGACGTTCGCCGCCGCCGGGCTTCGGTATGGACACTCTTCTCACAGGAGATGGGCGGTATCTGCCAGACAGTAGTTGCGCTTTCAGCTCTGGCCAGTGGTGCCTCAGGTAGTCCGGCAGTTCGCTTACGCGCATACCATCGACTCCCGCTGCACCTTTGTTGGCTTTAACTCTTTTCAGGGCTTGCCTGAGATTGACTGGTTCACAAATGGCTTCCATCAGCCACACTGTTGACGACGGACTTTCTCTGTTCGTCGGTGCCTGCACGGTTTCAGCCCCCGGAAGGGCGGCGTTCGGGGCTTCACCCCGTTCTCCGGCCTCAGGGGCGCGATGCGTTTTCTGCTGCATGACCGTTCAGAACCTCCGTTGATACTCGTCACTCATTACCGTTCGGGCCTTCGGGTGTCATGCCCTACTATGCCCTCTGCTGACTCCTGTCCGCCGGTCAGCGCCCCTTACGGTACGCTAAGTTCTAGATACAGAACGACGGACAGGCCTCCCGGGGTAAGTTCAGACGCCTTCACCACACACCTGTCCGATTTACCCCCCGGTTCTTGATGGTTATGGCCTTCGCAATTCTTTGCTTGCTCCGCCAACCGGGTAGGCCTCGTATCGGATTTCTGTTCGTCAGGTCATGGATTTGCTTCACGCTTCCTTCAGACCCCGCCTTACGACGACGCCCTTGCGCTTCGCTAGTCCTTCGCCACCATCAGGCTGGACAGGGGACTTTCCCCCCCGAGCTGCTGAACATGCCCGGCACACAAAGAAGATCTCGGCTCAGTGACCGGGATTAGTTATACAATTATCTGATTGATTTTTAATATATCTTTTCTTAAATCATCGTTAATATCTGACGGTTCTAGCTGGTTTATAAGTTGCCTTATTTGGGTAAAGGTACTTTTCTGATCTTTTAGATCTTCTCCTTTTATCGTTGATAAAGCTGCAATTAGTTCACCATCGTAATATTCACCCGCTAACGGCTCTTTAGTTAGAACTTCCAACACTCTTGGCATCAACTGATCAATACATAAATTTTGTCGGATAGCGCGGCAAAGATCTTCCACTGTTAACTTTTCAAGAGGCACATCTATGATACGTTCGAACCAGAGTTCAAGCTGTGATTGTTGCTCAGGCTCTTTTGTCATATTGATGTTTCCAATCAATTTACGTAAGGTAATCATATTCCATATCCTTTCAAGGCTGATTCTATTTTATTAATAGCATCTGTTGCTCTGCCATACGCAGCCTGAGCTTCAGGATTGTTGACGTTTTTCAACGTATCCGCATGATTTCTTAATCCTCTGAGCGTATTTTGCATTTCCTGCATATGATCCCAATATCCTCCATTCTCTTTAGGAACTGGCTTACCATCCATATCCTTGAGAGTTCCAATAATATCATGATCTTTCAGAGCATTTTTATAGTGTTATCGATCTTCTTAATCGCACTTTCTTGCTTCTGATTAAGCTTATCTACAGGTTTTTCATTTTGCTGCTTAGGATCATTTTCCGATGGTGGTGGTGTACCGGTTCCTGAGCCGGAACCGCCCAGTTCTACTTTTTCCGCATCGGTCAGATCTTTACCGATATTCGGATTCGAGGCAGCCCCGGAACCGTACTTATCATGCAACGAACTGAGATACTTAGTAGTGATCTCATCATTACCCATCATTTGCAGGGTAATCAGATGCTCCAGTTCATCGGAGGTCATCCTGTCGGCCATATCCTTGACTGCCGCCCCGGCAAGCCCGGCCATGCCCGCTTTCGCCCCGATTTCCAGCAACTGCTCTGCAACTTTAGTCCTGCAAGGTGCTGCGACCGCACAGCCTCTGGCAACCAGACTCAGCGCATTATTCTCAACTAAAATCCCGCCGGATTAAGGGCGGGATTAATTCTATTATCTATTGTTTTTTTTATTACTTCGATATAAGCCCCAACTCCCTATGCTACATAGCAGAGAGCAATACACTGCTATTTTTAAAGATTTCATAACATCAATATATGAGAATAAAAAATCGCCACCAATCCAATAAAATGCAAACACTCTGATGAAGAAAAACATCATTACCGACATGATAAATATGGCAATAAACCATATAAGTACAGTCACTAAAAAACGCATAAGGAGAGATTGACACTTCATTATTTCTTCTCCTGTTGATTTTTTAACTGTTCTTGGATTATAGCTCCTGATCCTTCTGAACCAATTGAAGAACCTATATTCCCAGCAATTCCAGGCGTTGGATTTAATGGTAGAGGCTTGCTGATCCCCATACCAACATTGAGCCATTCCCAGTTTTTCCAGTTAGGATTAATTACTTTCTCCAGTGGCCCTTGAACAACCTTACCTACACCATAACCTATTGCCGATGTACCACCACTCATCGCAGCACCAGATAATGGATCCTTCCCATCCAGCCAGTTACCAAATGCACCACCGGCTGCATTCCATCCAACAGTTCCTTTCCAGCCCTGCCCCATGGTGATTACATTGACCCATCCTGCAATGATTGCATTTTCAGGATCAACTGAACTATCTACCATGGAACCAATTCCTGCATTTGCACCTGCGCCAAGAGCCCACATGGCTTGTGCGCTTCTAGGTAACAGCGAAACACTACTTGTCGCTAATGCGGCAGCATAAGCTTTATTTTCAGCCTGCCCCCGCTTACAGGCTTCACCGGAAGGATTATCACTACAGGAGAGAACATCAGCGCCATGCTCTCTGGCTTTTTCCGTCTGGAGCCATTCACTGCCACCCAGCAGGTTATTCTCAACAACGTTCTTCCCGGCACCAGCTCCAGCAGCCGCGCCAGCCACATCGCCACTGGCAATGCCGCCGGCCATACCCGCTGACAGCGTTGCCAGCGTGCTTACAGTTTGCTTCTGATCTTCTGTCAGTTTCGACGGATCTACGCCCGGGTAGAGGCTTTTCGCAATGGCTGACGCGATCACTTCGCCAGTACCCGCGCCAATTGCGCCTGCTGCCGCACTGTTGCCCTGAAGGGCTGCTGTCACACCACCGAGAATGGCATGGGCAATGGCTTTTGCCGCTGTATTGTCATCAATACCCGCGTGATGACCGATGATGTTCGCCAGCTCCGGCGCTGAAGCACCTGCCAGCGCGCCTGCCATATTGCCGCCCGCCAGGCCCTGAAGTGCAGCCGTTGCAGCCTGGATACCGCGCTGCATATCGCTGCCGGTACCATACTTTTCCTGTTCCTTTTTGTATTCCGGCGTATCACGCAGTTTTGCCAGATATGCCTGCCGCTGTTCTTCCGTCGCATCCGCCGGAACAGGCCCATATTTATCCTGCGCAGCCTTCAACGCATTCAGTTCTCCCTGTGTACGCGCGATATCCGCCACCTGACTGCCTATGTCACTGATAAGCCCCACTGTCTGCAGACGCCTCTGCTCTTTCTCCTTGTCAAATATCGGGCTGATACTGTCGTTAGCGTGCACAGGGTCACGGCTCAGGTTCGCCAGATTCTGCTTCTGATTGTCCCTGTCCCGGATGGTGATAGTGCCTTCTGCCACTGCGGCCTGAGTCGTTCCTTCCGCATGTCCGCTGTGACCTCCGGCGGATATCATGCCACCCGGCATGTTACCCTGAAATTTATCCCCGAAGCTGCCACCACCGCTCAGACTGATTCCACTGTGACTGACTTTATAATCCGCTTCGTTGTGAAGGTCACTGAACCCCAGCGTTCCGGTATCCAGGTGGTTTTTATCCGGTGTGGCAGTGGAGGCAATCACCGCACCATCCAGTTGGGTATGTCTGCCCACTGTAATGTCGAAGCCACCATCACCGGCAAACATTCCGGTTTGTTCAGCAACGGAGTCAAAGCGGCTCTTCGTCTTATCCCGGGAGGCAGCGATGTAACCTGAGCCGGTCATGGAGCCAAAGGTAAAACTGCCGCCGGCAGCCACGCTGGTCTGTTTACTGTCGTACTTACTGGTGTCCTGCTGGCTGCTTATCAGCAGGTCGTGGCCCACATCGGCGATAATCCTGTTGCCGTTGACCTGAGCACCGTTCAGTACCGTATCCCGACCACTGTTGATGGTGACGGTTTTACCGCTGTCTATTGTGGTTTCAGTCCACTCAGTACCGTTACCTTTCTCGCTGCCTTTTGCCGCATTAACGCTGGCAAAGACGCTGATACCGGCACCGTTACCACCGGCACCGATACTGACACCCACTCCACCGCCACTGCTGCTGTTCCTGCCCGTTGTTTTTTGTGTGTTTGCAGCGCCACTCAACAGAACATCATTCGCGGCATCCAGACTTGTGTTACCACCGGCCTTAAGCTGGCTTCCTGCAATCACAATATCTCCGCGGTTATCGCCCCTGTTTTTGCCGGTTGCGACAACAGACAGATTATTCCCGGCATTCAGCGTACTGCCGGATACTGTGTCACTTTCAGAATGTTGCTGTGATTTCGATTTCTGTGTGGTGAGCGACAGGCTGACTCCCGTCGCATTCGGGTCACCGGTTGCGGAGGCCATTGCCGCAGCCTGTCCGGCCTGCACACCAGACAGCGCTGTCTTTGTGGCCTGCAGGGCTTTCAGACGGCTGTCACTGCTCTCCTTCGTCTCCTGTGCACTGGTGACCGCATTATTGATGGCACTGCCCACCGTGCCGGAAAGGGCAACCGTCAGCCCGCTTTTCTTCTGCTCAAATTTTTCATCCACAGTACGACGGTCATGCCCCGGGTCAACCACCACACTGTCACCGGTAATGCTGATATCCCGGTTCGCAATCACATCCGAACCGCTGATATGAGCCTGTTTGCCCGCGGTAATACTGACATTACCGGCAGTGGAGCCGATGGTGCTGGCACTCTGACTCTGCGTTGTCCCGGCCTCGCGCCGGTCGTGCGTTGTCTTACTGCTGCCAATGGTGAAACCAATACCGCCGGTACCCATCAGACCGGATTTCTTCGTTTCCTTAAAGCGCCAGGACGTATCTGTATTGGTGGCAGCAAGAACATCAACATGGTTACCCGCCGCCAGTGACACATCCCGGTCAGCCACCACATCCGAACCCTCTACCGTCAGGTTATCACCGGCGTTAACGGTCACGCGGTTCCCCGACAGCAGGGAGCCTGCTTCACGGGAGGCACTGTCCTCACTGATGGTGTGGGTGGTTTTCTTACTGAGAAAACCTCCGCTTTTTTTCTTCGTTTCCAGATAGTGATAGTCACTTTCTGTCGCCGTGGTCAGGGCAACATCACGACCGGCATTCACGCTGATATTGCCGGTTGCGGTAACGGATGACGCAACAGCGGTGATATCCCGTCCTGCGGTGACGGTGGTGTCACCACCGCTGGCGATTTCCGTTCCCTGCTGACGGACTGTCTCGTTAATCTCTTTCTTTTTCTTCGACGTATAGCTGTCGCCTGCGCCGGCAGACTCTGCCACCAGGTTCACATCACGTCCGCCCCGGATGACCACGTTATTTTCCGCAGCCATACCGGCAGCCTGACTGGCAATATCACGACCGGCAACAAGGAGGAGGTTATCGCCCGCCGTCACCGTGGACACAGCTGCGTGGCTTTCATGACTTTCTGACCTGCCGTTGCGACTGTTTTTGCTTTCCCTGACTGCATTCAGACTCAGGTCGTTACCTGCAGAAAGCAGGGCGCTGTGCCCGGCAGAAACAGAGGATGCCGTGACATCCAGATTATGGCCTGCAGCCATCGCCAGGTTACCGCCGGCGCTGATGCTGCTGCCCTGTGAGGTGGTGGATGATGAACTGTTGTCATCAGTGTGCCAGAAACCGGACTGACTTTTGCTCCCGCTTATCAGGTTTGCGGCAATGTTGATATCATTACCCGCAGACATTCCAAGGGTACCCCCAGACGAGACAGTTGCCCCGGTAATATCAATGTTTTTCCCTGCATCCAGTGAAAGTGAATCAGTGCCTTTAATGGTGGCAACCGGACCAGTGTCCGTACCGCTGAGATGCACACCACCATATCGACTGTCACTGCCCGCACTCCATTGCTGACGCAGGGTGATATTGCTGATGTTGCCACTCACGCTTTCCAGTTGTACGGTTTTACCGCTGATGACTGAGCTGATATTGCTGATATCCCCGATGGCGCTCAGGTCCAGGCTACCGCCCGCGCTTATCAGCCCCGCATTCAGGTTGTCGATACTGCCGGTACTGTCGAGCGAGAGGCCGTTCTGTGCGTTGATGCTGCCGCCGCTGTTGGTGATATTGCCGCCCGCAAGCTGCACGTTGTTCCCGCTGATAACGCTGCCGTTATGCAGGGTGATATCTTCCGGCGACAGATACAGTTTCGGGACCATGACTGTCTGTCCGTTGATGGTGGCTGACTCCCACCACAGTATGCTGCCGTCAAGCTGAGCAATCTGTTCAGCTGTCAGCGCCACACCAAACTCTAATCCCAGTCCTTTCTGTTGTCTGGCCGCGTTATCCATCAGATACCGCATCTGTTCCGTGTCTGAACCCAGTCCGTTGATATAACGTGAACCCGTCCGGCTCAGCACCGCGTTACTGACATACCGGGTATCAAAGACCGCATCCCCCAGGAAACGATAATCTTTTTCCGGTTTCAGCCCGAGGCGGTCAAGAAAATACGATGAGCCCAGAAACTGTTTTTCATCGGTATACGACGGAGCCGTTTCACGTGGCGCCTGACCCGGCTTCGCTCCAAGAAGCTCATACAGTCCGGCAAACAAATGGCTGTCCACCTGTCCGAGACCATCCAGTTTCGGGTTCACCGTAATCAGATACGGACTGTCCGGGTCCGTGGACGGAACCAGGTATCCATTGTTGCCGGAAGGCAGTGGCCAGTCATCACTGATACCGGTCTGACCGGTCAGTGGCGAACCTCCGGCAATATTTTTCAGGGCACCTGCCAGTTCATCGTGCCATTGCGGAGAGCCAACCACCACCGGCTCATACTGCTGCAGCGCTGTCTGTGTCAGACTGTCTCCGCCGGTCTGCTGACTTAACGTATTCAGTACCGGTGCAGAGACCACCGGACTGACACTACCTGCATGTGCAGTGGTTGTTCCGTTATTGATACTGCTGGTAAAACGGGTCTTAACATCCCCGCCCGCCTGAATAACGGAATAATACGTCTTACCGGGCGTGTAATCTTTTTCCCGGCCATCCAGTGAAAATCTGATGGTATTGTTTTCAAATTCCGGTGACAGCAGGGGCAGTTTATCCAGAGAGCCTGTTGCATAGCTACCGTAAAACGTTTTCGGGTCGTAGCGGTATACCAGATATTCATTCTCTGTCCCCGTCTGCCAGCTCTGATTGCTTAACTCTCTGCCCGAGAGTGCGATATCCCCATTCGCCAGGATAAATGACGCCCGGTTTTCCAGTCGTTCAGCCTCAGCAGAAAGATTACGCCCTGACGCAATGCGGCCTGCCGGATTATCAGCACCGGTTACTGTTGTGATGTTCTGGCTGCTGAGAAAGCGCTGTGTGGCACTGTCAGCAAACGGCGCGTAATAATAAAGCGTATCCATTGTGATATTGCATGCCCCGTGCCCGTTGCAGGGCGTACCGTGCTGATTTTCAACTTCACGGGTGAAATAGCCATAGCTGCCGTCAGGAAGAAGGGAAAGGGGAATATCAACCAGAGCATTTCCCATTCCCTGAATGGATGAAGGGTTAGTCCGGGTTGTTGTTGTGGCAGAAAATCCCTCCCGCTGGTTCAGAAGATGCCCGGTTCTTACAACAATATCGCCCTGATGCGTCTCAATATTCCCGGAAGTATTGATAATCTCTGCGTTTGCACCGCCGGAAGCATCCTTCTGTACCCACAGACTGTTGCCGGCCAGGATATCACCATGCTGGTTATGCAGACGGTCTGTAAACAGCTTCAGGTTATTCCCCGCATAAATCAGCGCACTGTTCAGCAGGGTACCGGCCACATTCATTGTCAGACTGCCTGCCGTGCCGGTAAAACCACTGATGGTGATATCACTCCAGCTGTTCAGACTCACATCGCCACCGGCCTGAAGTGAACCCGGTGCGTTAAGGAAAAGACGCTGTGCGCTGAAAACACTGTTGCCTTTACCGGCAGTCAGCGTTCCATTGTTGGTGAATGCCTCTCCGGCACCGAGCACCATGGCATCACCCTGCATGACACCGCCGTTGGTGATGGCATTTTGCGACGTGACGGAAAGGGTTTTCCCTGCGGCCAGGGTACCGTAATTCGTGAGGGCAGCAATCAGTTTCAGTGTGACATCACCGGTGGCCACCACCTGGCCCTGACCACTGAAGTCCTGAGCGTCAAGCAGCAGGTTGCCTGCACTGTACAGCCGCCCTGTACCATTTTGCAGCAGTGAACTGCCCTTAACGCCAAGCCCGGAGGTTCCCAGCAGGGTACCGCTGTTGCTGAATGTGTGGTAATTCACCAGCAGGTCCGCACCCTGAAGCGTACCGGTATTATTCAGCGTGGTTCCTTTAACGTCGGCACTGCCGGTGGCAAGTACGCGTCCGCCGTTGACAGTATTCACCACATCCAGCAGCAGGGTGGCAGCCTGTACCAGTCCGCTGCCGGTGTTCGCCAGCACCTGCGCCGTCAGCGTGAGGTTACTGCCGGAGAGGATTTTGCCGTCGTTCTGCAGACGGTCAGTGGCGTTCAGGGAAACCCCGCCACCACCCTGTATCGTGCCCTGGTTACTCAGGGTCGCAGTACTGACATTCAGTGCATTCCGGCTCATCAGAACACCACCGGAACGGTTGTTCACGCCACCGGAGGCGGCCAGCGTCAGCGTTTCGCCCTGCAGATGCCCGCCGTTTGTGAGTTGTCCTGCCGTGATGGTGGTGGCATTTCCCTGTAATTGCCCGTCGTTTGTGACACTGTCTGCCTTCAGCGTCAGCACACCTGCACTGAGCAGTTTTCCGCTCGCGTGATTGTTCAGCGTCTGATTCACCGTGAGCGTGAGAGCATCCACACCGGTGATGTCACCCGCACTGGTCAGTGAGTTCGCCTTCAGGGTCAGATTTTTTGCAATCCATTGTCCGCTGTTGCTTAAATTCAGTGCACTGAGCGCCATTTCACCGTTCGAGGTGACTTTGCTGCCTGCTGTGCTGACGAGCTCACCCGTCAGACGTGCAGTCAGGCTGTCAGCCGCCTGGATCGCCCCGCTGTTTGCCAGACTGTCTGCGGTGATCAGCACCCGTTTGCCCTGCCAGTGTCCGGAACTGGTAATACTGCCTGCGGTGATTATCAGATCGCCGCTGGTCAGCAATGAACCTCCGTTATTCATCAGCGCAGGTTGAGGGGATGCCATATCCATACGGGCGGCAAGCGTCAGCGCGGCTATCCCGGTGAGCGTGCCACTGTTGGTGACACTGTTCTGACGAATCGTGACATGGTTACCCTGGACAGTGCCGCTGTTATCCAGTGAATTTCCATCAAGGGAGAGCGTGCCGGCCGAAAGCAGACTGCCCCGGTTGTCCGTGGTGGCTGCTTTCAGCGTGGTGTCACCCTGGCTCATGATATCGCCGGTACTGGTCAACTGACCGGTTGCCGAAGCAGTAAGGTTACCGGTTGCCAGCACGGAGCCACTGTTCGCCCATCTGTCCGCCTGCACGGTGAGATTCTGTCCCTGCGTGGTCCCTGCGGTATTCAGTATTTTACCCCGGAGGGTGAGGTCGTCCTCCGTCAGCCAGCGCCCGTTACTACCCTGTGAGAGGGTGTCGCCAGCAAGCGCCAGTGCACCGGCGCCCTGCAACAGGCCGTCACCATCCAGCGTGGTCGCCCTGACGTTCAGCGTGTCAGCGATGATTTTTCCCGGATTGCTGAGGGAGACAGCATTTAACATTAAACCATTATCACCGGTGATAAGCCCGCTGTTGCGGATGTCCGGTATATCCAGCGTCAGGTCTGCAGCACTGTACAGCGTGCCGTTCTGCTGATTATCAAGCCTCTGTGTGTTAACGGTGAGTGAGGCCTTCCCCTGCAACAGACCGCTGTTGGTCAGGGTCTGTGACTGTGTATTCAGGGCGGAACCAACAAGTACGCCGCTGCTGGTCAGTTCCGGCGCACTGAGGCTGAGCGACGGGGCACTGCTTTTCCCGCTGTGGGTGAGTTTTTCACTGGCGTTCACCACCATGGTCTGTTGTGCTGCCTGCGTACCTGCAAGACGTGCATCTCTGGCGTTGATGCTGAGATTTTTGCCGCTCTGAAGTTGTGCGCCCGCTGCGGTACTCAGTCTGTCTGCCTGAACCCGGAGGGTGTCACCGGCACTGGTTTCCCCGTCCAGCGCCACTGTTGTCACATTCAGCGTCATCGCAGCATCGCTGTGGGTGACCGATTTTTTACCGGAGCTCAGCGTCTGCGCACTGACTGTCAGCCCTTTGCCGCCGGACAGCACACCGTTCAGTGTCACATCCTGCGCCTTCAGCACCAGTGCATCATCGCTCACCAGCGAACCTGTACTGGTCAGTTTCCCACTGGCCGTGATATCCACTTTGCCCTTCGCGCCAGTGCGGCCGCTCTGGGTAAAGTCGCGGGTATTCACGGTCAGGGGACCGCCACTGAGCAGGGAGCCACTGTTGCTGAGCGTTGTACTGCCGAGCGTCAGGGTAGCTCCCTGAACGGCGCCACTGTTATTCAGCGTACCGGCATTGAGTCCCGCATGACTTTTCACCAGCAATATTCCGTCCTGCGTCAGCGTGGTGGCGCTGGCCGTGAGATTCTGTCCGGCGGTTATCTGTCCCTGTGTTGTCAGCGTGTCACTGGCGACAGTCACGATATCGCGGGCCGCGTTAATCTGGCTGGCGGTATCCTGTGTGATGTTTTTCGCGGCAAGCGTTACATCCCGGCCGGCAGTCAGTTTTTCATTCTGTTGAGTGATTCTGCCGCCGGCGGTCAGGCTGAGGTTCTTGTCGCTGTTAAGCGTTCCATTGCTGAGAACGATATCGCTCCGGCTGCTGACGCTCAGGTTACCTCCCGCTTTATGGTCGCCGGTTAAGGTGACGCCCTGACCTTTTGCAGTGACGGCCCCCGTGGCGAGACTGTTGTTGACAGTCAGTCTGCCGCTGGCATCCAGGGTGATATCGCCATCGCGGGCATAAAGGTTACCAAGATTAACCCCGACACCACTTTCAGTGGAGGTCAGATGAATACGCCTGGCGTACATTCCACCGAGAGCGCCGGTATCAACGGCAACTTTCGGCACATCACCTTCGCCCTTCAGGGCACTGACGCGACCATCTGCAGTTACACGGTTAGCGCCTGCAGTGACAGTTAAATCCTTCGCATGAAGCGCGGCATTCACTTCCGTTGCACGGGCAATAATGGATACGGCATCGCTCCGGGTGCCGTCCAGGCCCGCGCCATTGATGGTGATACTGCCTTCAGTCACCTCCAGCGCCTGCAGGCTGCCGTCGGCATTCATCACAGGTCTGCCCGTGGTGAGCGTCGCGTGCGGCGTGTTGATAAAGCCACAGCCGTCACAGGTGATACCATACGGGTTGGCGACCATCACATTCGCCGCTTTGCCGGCCACTTCCGTATAGCCCTGCAGCAGCGAACGGTTACCGCCGGTCACTTCGTTGATGATACCCTTCGCTTCCCCACCCGCTTTCAGGTTCGGGTTATTCTGTATCAGTCCACCAAGCTGCGTCGGATTAAGCTTACCGGTGGCATTATTGAGAATCAGCCCTTCCTTCCCGACGTTGTAATCCGTAAACCGGTTATGCGAAATCCCGGCCCCGTTCGGCGTGGCAATGTTCACGACCGGCACACCATTTGCCGCTTTATCCATTCCGGTCCCGTTTTGTGGGGTGATGACGGCCCCCACAGCCGGTAACAACGGCTGCCCGGCGATAATCGTACTGATAAGGTAACTCAGCAGGCGGTAAGTGAAGCGAACGGGAGGCTGATGCATGGTAATAATCCCTTAAAACGCGACGGCAACGCGCCAGTAAACCGTGAGATGGTCAGGGGCAAGCCAGTCCGGGTAAATCAGAGGCAGTCCGGCGATGAACGAACCGGAAACATGACCACTGGTGGTGCTGAGCCCGGCAGCAGCACCCCACAGCGTGCCGGACGAGTACGGGTCATCGCTGTCAGAGTGCAGCCAGCCGCCGTCCAGTGCAGTCACTGCACGGACAGTTCCCACATATGGCAGGGAGAACAGAGACCAGGACAGCTCATTCCGCAGATAACCGCCGTTATTACCGGAGATATACTGCTCCTTAAAGCCACGCACTGAACTCTCACCCCCGAGGCTCAGTTGTTCCACACCATGAAGACGGTCCGGTGACCACTGGGCATAAGCGCTGGTCAGCCACCACACACTGTCCGTGACGGGGCGCTGAAAACTGGCGCTTAATGACCATTTCCGGAACTGATTTACGGGCAGGTCTCCCCTTTTCCCGTGGTCGCTTTCTGCGCCGAACCAGGGCATCCCCCGTGTAAATACCGGATTCAGTGTTCCGACACCACCCAGAAACTTGTGTGTGTGATTCAGCCCGACAGAAAATGAAGTGAGTTTACGGCTGCTGCCCTGAAGCAGAACATCATCCAGATAATTGTGAATAATGCGGTGCTGCAGACCTCCGGTCAGTGCTGTCTTCATGTCCCCGTTACGGAACAGGACATGCGACAGTCCCAGCCGGTGAGTCTGCAGGTCTCCCGTGGAACGCCACCGCCAGCCCCGGTTATCAATGGTGCTGAGGTAGTCACTCCATGAATACGTGTAATCCACCAGGGTATAGCCATACGGCAGACTGACACCGGCGGCAAAATTCCTCGCATCATGTGACACCGAAAAGTCACTGCTCCGTCCCCCGCTGACAAACCAGTTGTCAGCCAGCCCCAGAGGATTATTAAAGGAAAAGACACCATTTAACTGCCCCGTACCGGTATTCTTCTGTCCACTGTTGTCGAAGCCCACGCTCCCTGTGACAGGCCATTCCGGCGATGCCGTCAGTGTCACCACCGACCATCCCTCACGGTCACCGGGCGATATTTCAATCTGTACCGGCTCCGTACGCAGACGATTAATCTGCTCCATCCCCTGCTCAATATCCCGCAGGTTCAGAACCTTCCCCTCCATTCCCGGGAAAACCATCTTCAGGGTGCGGGCAGGAAGGTCAGCGCCTTCCGCCCGGATTTGCTGCAGCCTGCCTTCCATGACCGTTATGTGCAGTACGCCCCCTGAAAGGTCCTGCTCTGTCAGAAAGGCCCGGCTGGTGATATATCCCCGGCGTATATAGCCGTCCGTCACGGCATCCGTGACCGCGGTCAGCCCCGTGATATTCAGACACTGATTCACCCACGGTGCCACCAGTCTGTCGGTTTCTGCAGACGTCAGTCGGGTGACCCCACTGACAACAATGCGTGACACCGTAAAGCAGGGACCTTCAGTACCGGCAGACGTTTCCGGAGACGGCGTGATGGTCAGCGGCGCACTGCGCTCCAGCGCATCACGCTGACGCTGGTTTTCATCCAGCAACTGCTGCTGTTGCTGCTGAATTGCACTGCGGTCACCCGGAGACAGCATGGCTGCCGGAGACGAAAATGAAAGAATGCAAAGGCAGGGGAGGAGGGAAAAATAGCGTACCACCTGAGATAAGGTACGGATCCTGAATGCGTACTGACCGGAAACCATACCAGGAAACGACGTTCTGTTCGCCAGTAAGTTATCCTGCCGGTGCTGCATATTCTCCTCGTGTCGTGGGTATTCAGTGTAAATTAACGTAAGCGGAATGTCAGTGCTGAAATTTACACCAGATAAAAAACATACTGAAATAATCCTGCTGTGTAACATCCTGGAAAAATGTCAGAAATGTGATCGGAGTTGTGGTTTACGGACGGGGAAAGGGAAAACAGACATCCTTATGGTAAAAGAATACTTCCTGCGGAAGTCACAATCCGGAGTGCAACGCAAGTTCCAGTGCAGGTGTTGTGGGTTTGAGTAAAAAAATAGTCGTAACTCTCCGGAGAAGCGGAGATTCCCCGAAACAGCGTATTCTTATAAATGGAAATCCCTGCAGGTAATCACTCTGCCCGATAGCTGCATAATTTGCCTGTTAATCCTCATCCCCGGAGGTAAGCTCTGAAAACCACTCATGGTGTTCACTATATGCGGTGTTCAGCGCATCCCAAGAGACGTTCACATAAAAGCTATCCTGCAATTTGCAGGTAACCACTTCAGCCAGCCGGCTTCTGTTATCCGCCTGTCCGGCATAACCTCTCTCTGCCAGCCACTCATTCAATTCATGTCCCAGAGACAAATTGATAAAATCGTAATCGGACCTTGCCATTCCCGTTTCCTTAGCACATGTTTTCAGGCACGGGGATAAAGTATAAAGAATGTCGTACTGCTGCTGCCAGAGCAATATTCCCCCTGATGGTTGTATCAGAGATGGTATGCAGGTACTTTGCGGGTTGTTCCTGTCAGGTTATCGTGCACCTCCACGGTCGTGGTCACCACCGGCATTCCGGCCTTTCTCAGCCTCAGAACATCAGCCGCAATACGCTGACTGCCAGACCAGAACAGGCCGTCCAGTGCAGTCACCAGTAAACCCGCCTCCAGTGCATACTTCAGCCGTTCACGGGGCGCTTTCACTTCCCGGGCAACCTGCTGATATGGCGATGATGTGTTTTCATTCCCAACCACGCGACGAATACGGTGAGACAGATGATACCGGAATGTATCCGGCACACCAGAAAGGCTGGCCTTCAGGCTGTACACGCAGCCAAATCGTTTATCATTGAACACCACATTTTTCTGGCTGATGCCCCATTCTTCACGCAGCGCGGCAATCAGTTGTGGTGTACGGGTAAGCAACAAGCGAAAAGGCAGCTCAAAACTGGTGACATAATCCACATTCAACAGGGCAATGCGAAGTCGTTCTTCTGGTCCAGCTTCTGTCTGCCGGCACTCCTCCAGGACATCCTGCCACTGCAGGCGAAGACGGGAAGACTCATTCAGTTCTGTAAAGCAGTATTTATCCGCCAGATAGTCAATTCGTGTATGCATACTGAAGAGTATTCCGTATAAAGATTCAGCTGACAAAACTTTATCAGTCCATAAGAATCAACGAAAGCACAGATGACACGTCCGGTTATCACCGGACAATGGTTGCCATAGCGGGTAACATAAGGGACTGAACTGTTGTCTTTAGCGCAACGAACTGATCTAACATACCTGAATGGACAACCTGAAAACAGCCTTTCACCCTGCATTGTCCGCCAGCGCTTATTACCAGCCACGTCTGTTGCAGTAAATTAATCAGTTGAGAACATTCTTCATCAATCGTGACGCTGGCTCGCGCATGGCAGAAAAGGTCCTGACTGAGCAACAACAGGCATCGTATTGTTGCTGCTCCATGTTGTTTATATGAACGCATCCCGTTTGCAAGGCTTCCGTGTTTTTGACGTTGACGGTAGATTGCTGCTCTATATCCTTATTGCAGCCAGTGCTGCTGGCCTCGATGAGATTCGCTGACTCTCGCCTTATTCACGCAACGAGCTTTAAGCTCAGAAAAACATCCAAGTTTGGTGAGTCACAGTCTTACCTGTCGTTGTCATCAATATAGGAATGGATAATCTGGAGAGCGATACTGCAGGCTGATATTGCGGTTTTGCGGCAAGTTTTTAGCATCCGCTTCTACGCCAAATACCTGAAGTAGGAATGGATGCGTTAGCAGCATACATCCGGAACTGCGCGGGGAATAGCCGGAAACGGCTATCCCTACCACAATAGCTAACTTTGTAATAGTGCTCTTTTAGGCTCATGTACTCTGACGTAATTCTATCTGGTAGTTGAATTGCACGATACGCGACTCTTCTGATTCAT